>Ga0228711_1007874_pt1 | contig 15256 bp, 8 predicted proteins | sample MedpolnodulmetaG_2_FD_177996 | JGI IMG/M metagenome (GOLD analysis project Ga0228711, IMG submission 177996) | Root nodule microbial communities from Medicago polymorpha collected in Santa Monica, California, United States - brown nodules | ecosystem: Host-associated > Plants > Roots > Nodule...
ACCAGCAGACCAGACATCAACCTGTTTTCCACAAGTCAGAAATGTAATGTGATTATCATGTAAGATAATTATCCAACACTTAGTTGTTTGCACAATACCGACATCACGAAACTTATGTTAAAATGAATATCCATTGACCAAAATGACTGACAAATTGAGATTCATAACACAAAAAAAATGATCCATGCATTCACGACTTAAAAAAAATGAATGACCTTGGATGATATAAGAGGCGTCTTGCTGAGCTCAAAGCATTCAGGAGGCAAATATCTGCAAAAAGAGGTTTGTTAAAGCAAGTATTGAAAGAAGCTTAAAACCAACAAGTTTGGAACACTTCAAAATTTGAAATCCTACAACAATGATCTTCATCGCTTACCAATACGTTCCAGCCCCTATGAAATAGGCATAGCATATCATGACAGCACAACATATCAGAGTGCACTTATTTAACAAATAAATTACTAGATTAGGCTAATTTACTTTAGATAGCATTAAGTCCAAACAGAACCAAATTGACCGCATCCAACTGTAATCCAATAACCAATAATGATGAAACTAGGAACTACACTGTGAAAATGATATATAGTTTACTGTTTATTTAGGTTTACCTTATGACATAAGTGATCATTTAAGTATTACGGAGGACTTATAACATGGCATGATGTCCATAAGCTATTTATAGCTTATTCCTACAAGCTTCCAATGACGGCTAATGAAAACAACTTAGTACTATATGAAAATAAGTTTAACTACATTCCCAAAATAACTAGTTAGATAACAAGTTATTGTACAACCAAGATATCCTATCTACTCAAAATCAACACTCTATTTTGCTGGTTTCTTTATCCCACCCCTGCTTATATAAATCCCTCCCCAACCCATTTTAAATGAAAGAAAAACATTTCAATAATTATTCGTCTGTACTTGCTTGTTGCAGATACTTGGTGTAGATCGATAAAGAATGCCAGATCCTTACGAATATGGCAATGAATAGATTTGTCGGTGGGGAGACTGATAATTGAGGCAATGGAAAACATCACATCTGATGGTTGAGAACTAGTAGTACTTTTGTACCACCTATTTAACCAATGTAACATAAACTGTTCAATCAAATGTCTTTAAAAATATTCTAGTAGCCATTAATATGCATTAAAATCCTATAACTTGGTGGCAAGAATATTAAAAATCAAGAGAACCTTCTCACCTACCTAGACACCATGACCTTTTAAGGTAAGTCAAACTTACTTGCATTTTGCTAATCCAATTTTTTGAACCAAATGACAAATGCAAGAAGACAACATAACTTCCTTTCATAGTGAGGAAACACCCTTCAATCAAGATTAAAAATTCTGACAGATATTTATTAGTGAGTGAAGAAGTTAGAAGATGAGATCACTATTCCTTTGAGTAAGTGAGATACAAATCTTGAGCAATTGATAATACACCTGGTCCCTCTAAAATATGAGTGCTCCTCAAAGAATATGATGCAGAATTATAACTATTCATTTGAAATCAATGGTTAAGACTTTAACTACTTCATAGTTCCTTCGTTTTGCATATAACTGTATTTTATACAATCTTTCACAAACTTTAACTACTTCGTTCATTCGTTCACTTGCCTTAGAAGACTTACAATCAAATCAATCTTGCACACCCAAAACAACCAACATAGAGAAAGGCAAGAAACGGATGCAATTTAGAAAACAGGTGTATTATTATTGATTATTGATAGAATCTTGCTCATGAGATCGTATCATCCCACATTTGTCTCTAGACTCCCTTTTAACAACATGATATGTTGACACGGTCCTTCCTACGATCCACATACTGAGTTAGTGACCTTAAGAAAGAATCAACTCCCCTCGATCTGCTACTTCAACATCCAATAATTATTCAAACTTGATAATTATTTTTAGGTCCTTCCTAAAAATTATTCCTCTCTTAATAATTATTTTTAGGTCCTTCCTAAAAATTATTTTTAGGTCCTACGGTCCTTCCTTCCATTGGTTTGGAGGCTTCCTCTCTTAATAATTATTCGCATATTTTCCAATATTATCCAAACTTGATAATTATTTTTAGGTATAAACAAAGGCCTCATACATTTTATTATCATTTGATCATTGAGAGATGAGATGATGTGATGTAAATATTGAAGCTGTGCGTGAAAAGTGTCATCATTATGCTGTAAAACATAAAATGAACCGTCTTACGTAACCATGCATCATTCAAATAACTCTCATCATTATTTGATCTTTAAATTTGCTGATTTATCTTCCCAACCACATCTTTCATTTGCCTTTTCTTCCTTGAAGAATTATAAGCTTGACCATCGTACATAAATAAGTTGTTGACTCAACGCGCGTGATTGGTACTGTTGTGAAAAATATGTACCGATGTTCGGAATCACACCAATAAAAAACAAAGATGTGTGGAGCAAAAGGTAGTGGTAATCCTAAGTCTAAGTGTCTTCAAGCAACAACACACACAAGAGCTAAAACAATGACACAAACACTAGCTACCAAGCATAGAGATAAGCGAGCTTAAAAGGAAGTAAACAAACACACACAAGATGGTAACCCAGTTCGGTCCAATATGACTTACTCTGGGGGAGAGAGCAGCTCTCCAATCCACTATGAGAAGATGTTACAAGAAATCAGCCTTATACCTAATCTCTACCCTTTGTTTCCCTCACCACACTCATGAATCTTACTAGAGAATACACAAAGGAAGCTTTAGATCCTTCCAATGATTTAATCTCACTACCCAAGGTGATTACAATGTTTATCCCAACCCTAGAGACCCTCCTTACAAAGATACTCAACCCTCAAGTTCCCCCCTTTGTGAACCCTAGGCGTCTAACTTCAGCTCTACTTCAAAATGCTGCAAAATCCACTTAAATACTAGTCACAGTAGTCCAAAATCGTGTCACGATTTTGTCCAATCGTGCCGCGATTGCCTCTGAACAACCGTTGTGACCAGTCCCTTTCAGGGAAACTTGGTGAGGAAGTTGTTGAATCGTGTCACGATTTCCCAAATCATGTCACGATTTTCCATCTCAAAATACCATGCACCCTGCCAATCCAATCGTGTCACGATGCCCATAATCGTGACACGATTTCAGGGTTTCCTGGATTCTCAATTTGAAGCCAATATACAACAGGTACCTTTATTTCCTCTGGTTTGAACTTATGTCTTGCTCCTCTTTCTCACTTTAAGCCATGTATCAAGATTGACAAACCTCCTTCTATTGGAAGTTATTTTCCATTAGGTCATGTGTTTTTTCAGTCGCTTCGCTGTGAAGCAAGAATGTTGTTTCATTTTACCAAAATCGAGCTAAAATTGTTATTCCAGTCAGTCTTTCTCGTATATTATCCTTCTTGACTAACAATATTTTGCTTTCCTTCTCTAGGTTAAGAACGGGAGCCCTCTCATGTAGAGTATAAAGTGTTTCTAGAAGGATGACACAATCCGGACTTGGGAAAATCTTGCTGAGATACCTCTTGTGAGAAAACACCAACCTCTAACTCTAACTCTAACCTCTCATCCCATCCGACCTTCTGTGGAAGAATGGTGCCATCAGAAGATATTCCTCTTTGTGGGTTTTTTTTAGAAAGATATTTAGCCGATCTCCATTTTTTCCTTTTGTGGCTATCTTATGAACATTAATGAAATTTTCTTTTACTATCCATGTTTTCGTTGTGACATTCCCTTCTTGTTGAACTAACCACGCAACATCTGAAAGACTCGTTTAAGGGTGCATATGGTTTAGGTGAAATTGTTAAACTGCTCGACCCAACCAACTCCATCCATAAATAGCGGGTTGGGTTGGATAGCCATATAAACTTGGTATTTATTTTAGTTAACCCACGTCCCTCGGGTTGGGCTGCAGTTTCAATAATTTGAAATTCCTTCAACCTAATCCAAACCATACAATAGAGATTTAATTAGAAATAAATAAATAAAAAGTTCTTTTACAATAAGAAATGCTCTAATTTTAATCTCTTTTCTCATTTCCCAAATTCTTATTTCCTGCCACAACCATGTATTTATAAACATGATAGTATCTCTTTCTTTAAATGTAATACCTTTATATTTTTCCTAAACTTTGTGTATTCATAAATGTACTCCTATCCTATTCTTTGATATTCTGATTTATTGTATAAATGTACTCCTATCCTATTCTTTGATATTCTGATTTATTGTATATATGATTATATATTTGATGCTTCAAAATAGTGAACACGGGTTACACAATATTTCAAGGGAAATAAAAAAGGTTTGGTCATTTTTTGGAAAATATGATGGCTTATATCTCAATGTTCTTAACCATTTTTTTAATATATATTTCATTAACAATTTTAACTACCTCATTCAGCACAAAAGTGAAAGATATTAAACACTTATTTTACATAAATCTATGTACTATCATTGTTTTTTTTAGGGAATGTACTATCATTGTTTTGAAACTATGTTAAATAAGTGATTAATGACTTGCATTTTTGTGTTTAATAAAGTAAATAAAGTGTTAATGAAATGCATGTTAAAATTGGTTAATAACATACATTTTTGTGGTTAACGAAGTTGCAAATTAAATTGATTAATATCACAACTTAATTTTTGTGTTCCAATAATTCTCCTCCATATTAAAAAAAGTTATTTAGTAAAAAAAAAAGGACTTATGTAGATGTCTCTTGTTTGATGTCACATATATATGTTCCAATACTGTCACCAAAAAATATATATGTGTTCCAATATCATTTGGTTAAAGTCAAGTCTTGTAACATGAAACATTTCTATGGATGATAATAAATTAATGTTTTTATCAATTATCGTATTTAGATTGATGGAACATAACAGAGCGGAGGGGAATGAAACTCAATGGAGTGGACTGGATTTGGATATTTTATGACGTGACAGATTAATGTTTCCACTTCATTGTTTGGAAAATGGATGGAACGGAACAAATTATAACTTTTTTATTCCATTTTTACCCTTAATTTAAAAAACTATTATTATGTAAAATCTAGTTTTACTAAAATATTAACTTCTTCAAAATTAAACATATGAGCAGAAAAACCTGTGTACTAGCGATCGTTGCCAAATTCTATACTTGAAAATGTTTTTTTAATACTATAAACAGGAAAGGTTGGAAAAGAAAGAAACATTTCCACTGATACTACTATTTCCTATATTTGCATCTATCATAGGCCAAGAAACACTCGCGGAGAACAACGAAACTACAAATTACAATATGAGTAACTCGCGCATGCGCAACAATTGAAATAACACATGCACAAACAAGAAGAAAAAAAAACACGCACAAGAAAAAGAGACACACATTTTGCAAAAGAAGAAACGTGAAATAAGGTATTTGAGAGGAAGAGGAAACATAGAATAGAGATAGGGTAAAAATGTAATATTTAAGATTTAAATCTTCATTCCATTGCATACACCCTAAATTAGGGGTAAAGAAAATTGAAGGATAGGATGGAATGTGTTCCATTCCATTCCATTCATTTTATGCAAATCCAATGGAATCTAATTACTTACCATTTTATTCCATCTCATCCCACCTCATCCCATCAATCCAAACATAACCTAAAATTGCAACAACAAAAAATATTTCCACGGGAGTGCTCCATGCGGTCGAAGAAAACATCCCCTAGCTAAAATTACTAATAGAGATTAATCAATAACTGCATTTTGTAACTAAGTTTTAGATAAGTTTGTTTTAAACTCTATCAGTTAGTTACATTACTTGCTCTACAAGTAGGTGGCTTGTGTGCCTATATAAAGCCTTTGTAATTGTGAAACTCAACTAAAAAAATTAATAATATTCACATTACAATATTCTCGTCCATTATTTTCTCTTTAGTTTTAACAACTTTCTGTTATTTCTCATCTTGCTTAAAACTGCTTATTTTCAAAAGCACTTTTGTTGCGCATGAACACAGTGATTGTTCTAACAATTAGTATAGAGAGCCTGGGTTAAATCTTAGGGAAACACGAGTGAAAAGTGAAGGGAATCATCATTGAAAAACATTGAGTGAGGTGTGTGTATTGATTTCTCTGATTTCTTGAGATTTAGCAAGATGAACATTAACGGTTTTGGATCAAATATCTTGGTTCTTGATGGCAAAAACTGGGAACGATGGAGTGCTTTGAAGAGATCCTTGTTTGGCGCGCAAGATGTGAGTGATCTTGTTTAGAATGGCTTTGAAGAACATCCTGCAAATGCCACTGATGTGCAGAGAGCAGCTTACAAAGAAAACAAGAAAAAGGATTGCAAGGCACTGTTTTACATTCAACAAAATGTTGATAATCAGCATTTTGAGAAGATATCCAAGGCAACAAGATCCAAAGAAGCATGGGATATTCTGGAAAATTATCATAATGGGGGAGAAAGGGTGAAACAAGTCAAGCTGCAATCATATAGAAGGAAGTATGAAATGATGCAAATGGAAGAAGACCAGAAGGTGAGTGATTACTTCTCAAAGATGATTTAAATTCTGAATTTGATGAAGAATTGTGGTGAAAACATCTCAGATCAGATGGTAGTTGAGAAAGTCTGGAGATCTTTAAGTCAAAAGTTTGATTTCATAGTAGTAGCAATCCAAGAAGCAAAGGATGTAAAGGCTATGAAGATTGAAGAATTGCAGAGTTCTCTTGAAGCACATGAACTGTTGGTAATTGATAGAAGTTCAGAGAGATCAGTTCAGCAAGCCCTTCAGGTTCAAACAACCAAGAAAGAGGAAAATTATAAGAATTTCAAGAAAGGGAAGGGTTACAAACTGGTCCAATAATGCAAAATCCAAAGCTAAGAACAAAACTGAATCTTCTAAAAGAGGAAGTTTTGGTAAAAATCAGAACAAAAAGAAGAATTTTGACAAGAGTAAGGTTCAGTGCTATAATTGTGACAAGTTTGGACACTTTGCTGATGAGTGTTGGTTCAAGAAAGATCAGAAGACTGAGGAAGCCAATATTGCTCATGAAGGTGACCCTGATGCAGTGTTGTTAATGGCTGCTACATGTGAAGACAAGATGAAAGGTGAAGAGTGATATCTTGATTCTGGGTGTTCTAATCATATGACAGCTCATAGAGAGTGGTTAACAAACTTTGATGCTAGCAAGAAAACTAGCACTAAGTTAGCTGACAACGAGAAACTTGCATCAGAAGGTAGTGGCAATATAGTGATGAAGAGCAATTTTGGTGGCAAGGTCATAATTGAATATGTGTTCTATGTTCCAGATATGAAGTGTAATCTGATGAGCATAGGTCAATTAGTGGAGAAAGGGTTCTCAGTAACAATGGATGGTGAATCATTGAAACTGTTTGATGCAAAGAAGAATTTGGTGTTAAAATCTGCTTTTTCCAAAAATAGAAGCTATAGATGCAACATATCAAGTGATAAAATAATTTGAATGTCTGCAACTATCATTGAAGATGTTGAAGCATTATGGCACTTGAGGTATGACCACTGAAATTTTAGAAGTATTAGTGAATTGAATTCTAAAGATTTAGTACATGGTTTACCAAAGTTGAATGTCAAGAAATCCATATGTGAAATATGTGTGAAGAGCAAGCAAAGTAGGATGCCATTTGTATCTGAGGCACCTAAAAGAGCAAGTGAAGCATCACAGGTTGTTCATTCTGATATTTGTGGCCCTTTTGAGGTATCTTCTCTTGGTGGTAGTAAGTACTTCATTACCTTTATTGATGAATTCACAAGGATGATTTGGTTGTATACCATTAAACTTAAGAGTGAAGCTTTAGAAATATTCAAAAGATTCAAAATCTCAGTAGAAAAGGAAAGTGATAAATCTATTAGGATTTTGAGGATAGATGGTGGAGGTGAGTATACATCAAAGGAATTTGAAGGTTTTTGCACAAGTCAAGGAGTTGTTTATGAAGTAACTGCTCCATATACACCTCAGCATAATGGACTTGCAGAAAGAAGAAACGGGACCCTGCTAAATATGACAAGAAGCAGGCTTAAGCAGAAGAATTTGCCACACAAGTTTTGGGGTGAAGCAGTTACTACTGCTACTTACATTCTAAACAAATGTCCTACTAAGAAGCTGAATTTGAAGGTACCAGAAGAAGCTTGGTGTGGAAGAAAGCCCAGTGTGAAGCATTTCAAGATATTTGTCTCTTTGTGTTATAAACATATACCAGATGCTAGAAGAAGTAAGTTAGAAGACAAGAGTGTGATAATGATACTTATAGGGTATCATCCCACTCGTGCATACAGACTTTCTAACCCTGTGACTCAAAAGGTTCACATCAGTAGAGATGTGATAGTGAATGAAGCTGAGAAGTGGAAATGGGAAAGTGAACCTGAGTATAGTAGTGAGATCAAGCAAAACTACATATACCCTGATTCAAGTGATGAATCAGAAGGTGAAGAGGATCATGAAGTGACTGAAGATGATCAAGAACAAACCATAGTACCAGCAAGACCTCAAGGGAACAGACACGCACCTGCAAGACTAATTGATTGTGAAACAACTCCTAATAATGCAGTGAATGATGAAGGTGATCCACTCACTTTGCATTGTTAGCAGATGCTGAACCAATTAATTACAAAGAAGCAATGAAGATTCATGTGTGGAGAAGAGCTATGGTCGAAGAACTACAGTCAATTGAAAGAAATCAAACCTGGGAGCTAGTTAACTTGCTAGACAAGAAAACGAAGATTGATGTCAAATGGGTATTCAAAGTGAAATTGAACTCTGATGGACAAGTTTCTAAGTACAATGCAAGATTAGTTGCTAGAGGATTTATTCAGAAGCAAGGCATAGACTATAATGAAGTGTTTGCTCCAGTTGCTAGAATTGAAACTGTGAGTTTAGTAATTGTTATTTCTTGTAAGTATGAATGGTCACTCTATCATTTATATGTAAAGTCAACATTTCTAAATGGTCCACTGGAAGAGTTAGTGTTTGTGTCACAACCACCAGGTTTTGAAATTGCTGGGAAAGAAAATATGGTGTATAAACTGCATAAAGCACTATATGGATTAAGTAGGCTCCTAGAGCATGGAACAAGAAAATCGATCAAGTTCTAATTCAAATAGGCTTTAAAGAGTGTTCAGTTGAGTTTGGAGTATATGTTCAGAAGCTTAGTGACAGGGGAAATATTATAATTTGTCTGTATGTTGATGACTTACTCATCACTGGTAGCTCAACATCAAAGATTGAGGAAGTCAAAGAGAAACTGAAGCTGAAGTTTGAAATGACTGATCTTGGTGAGCTCTTATTCTTCTTAGGAATGGAATTTGTGAAATTGAAAACTGGGATGTTGATGTATAAGCAAAAATATATTGGTGAGTTGCTGGATAAATTTGAAATGAAAAGCTACAATTCAGTTTCAAATCCATCAGAAATAAACTTAAAGCTAGATGAGTGCAGTAAAGAAGAGAAAGTGGATTCCACAATGTTCAGACAAATTGTTGGATCTCTGAGGTATCTATGTAACAGCAGGCCAGACATATGCTACTCAGTTAGTATAATTAGAAAATTCATACATGATCCAAGGAAATCTCATCTGATAGTTGCAAAGAGAATGCTTAGATACATAAAGGGCACCATAGATTTTGGTCTGCTATTTCCTTATGGAGCTCAAAGTGAAGTGAGTGAGCTCATAGGGTATTCTGATAGTGATTGGTGTGGAGACCTGACTAATAGGAGAAGCACTTCAGGTTATGTGTTCAAATTCAATGATGCTGCAATCTCATGGTGTACCAAGAAGCAACCAGTCACTGCACTCTTATCATGTGAAGCAGAATACATTGCAGGAACTTTTGCTACTTGTCAAGCTCTATGGTTGGATTTAGTGATGAAAGAGCTCAAGTGTGATGTGATGAAACCTCTAACACTGAAGATTGACAACAAATCAGGCATAAGTCTTGCTAAGAATCCAATCTCACATGGCAGAAGCAAACACATTGAGACCAGATTCCATTTCATCAGGGAGCAGTTGACTAATGGAATGATTAAACTACACTACTGCCCCACAGAACTGCAACTTGCAGATGGATTTACAAAGGCAGTAAAGCTTGATAGATTTGAATTCTTGAGGAAGAATTTAGGTGTTTTTGATATGCAACAGATATGATTAAGGGGGGTATTAGAGATTAATCAATAACTGCATTTTGTAACTAAGTTTTAGATAAGTTTGTTTTAAACTCTATGAGTGAGTTACATTACTTGCTCTACAAGTAAGTGGCTTGTGTGCCTATATAAAGGCTTTGTAATTGTGAAACTCACAAACAAAAACAAAAATATTCACATTACAATATTCTCTCCAAAAAAAATGAATAATATTCACATTACAATATTCTATTCATTATTTTCTCTTTAGTTTTAACAACTTTCTGATATTTCTCATCTCGTTTAAAACTGCTTATTTTCATAAGCACTTTTGTTGCACATGAACACAGTGATTGTTCTAACAATTACGAGATTGATTAATATCACATATGTGTTCCAATATCGTTTTTCTTGACTTGACTCATTTTGCTAAAGTCATGTCTTGTAATATACACCAAATATTTCTATGGATGCTAATGGATTATTTATCGTATCACTAAAATTGCAACCACAAAAAATATTTCCACTGGAGTGCTCCATACGGTTGAAGAAGACATCCCCTAGCTACTACCAAACAAGAGCACCGCAAGACTCAATTACTAAAACATTTACTCGGTTTTCTACGCAAAATAACTTTCATTCATTGGCTCAATTTATTTTCTTAATTTCTTTTAAATTAAAGGTAACTCTTCATTCAACTTTAGAATTAATTTGTTAAAGTAATTTTTTCAAAAAAAAAAAATTACTTTACTCAAAATAAATTCTAACAATTACATAACCAAATTTAGTTTATGGGGCAAGTGGTTTGGACCAATGTTTTAAAAACTAGATTTAACCAATTAATTGAATTGATAGTCATTCATCAGTTCAATAGAATCAATTCGTTGGAAGTATCAATAGAATTGCTTATATTTTTTATTTTTAAAAATAAGAAGAATGTAAATATGTTTGATATTATCAACTGTAAATATATATATTTTTCTTTATTTTTGAAAGTTCATAATTGAAATTTACCATTAATTTTGATGATCTGATTCTCAATGTGCTTGTGGATATTGGTAGAAAGAAACTACAAATAAATACATGAATGGTGGGTTTTACTGTCAAATACATTATTATATAAAATTTTATTTAAATAATATTGTTTTATATAATTAGACATTACAAAATTTGGTACCAATTTCGACATAGGACGTATAGAGAAAACTTAAATAAAAGGTACCTTTTACATTGGTTTAGGCGCAACACTGATGTAAATTTATGACGGTTGAAACCGATTTTGTGGATAAGTGACCTAGTGTAAAACTGATGTTAGAAGTTAAATCCGTTTAATTTTGAATTTTTGCTTATTCAATCACCCGGTCCCTTAATTTAATTGATTGTCTTAATTTGGTCCCCTAACTATAATTTGTACCAATTTGGTCCCCCTATGTTTTGCTTTGTTACTAGTTTTAATCCTTTCTGTTAGTTTCTCTCAAAAAAAGTTAACAGAAAGGACTAAAACTAGTAACGAAGCAAAACATAAGGGACCAAATTGGTACATAAGTTAACTTTTTTTGAGAGAAACTAATAGAAATGATTAAAACTAGTAATAAAGCAAAACATAAGGGACCAAATTGGTACATAAGTTAACTTTTTTTTTTATACAATGAAACTCATATTTTTTACTAGAGTGAAATGGTTATCAAAAATAGTTCACAATCTCTTGTTATAGCTTACCTCCTTGGATGGTAATCATGTTCGAGATACAATCACACTCTAAGTATGGGTTGAACCTTTTCTTGATGGGATGAATTGAACCTTAGTATGTTATGTTTTAGGAGATTAATTATCATCTGCTATACCCAAATCTGGTTCGTCCACAAATTAATCTGTTTTCTAAAAAGTACAAAATCTACTATTTTATTTTTTATTTTTTTACAGAATACTATTTATTCCTTAAAAGTCTTAAATTTAAATCAAATCATTGTTTTAAGAAAATAAATTGTTTGTATGTGTACTCTAATCTTATTAGAGACTAATTTGATTGATAATTAATATATTTTTAAGGACTTTGACAATTAATATTATTAAAAACCAAATTAATATGTTTCATATTTTAAGGGCAAAATAGCTCTAATTTTTTTATTCTCAAAGACTCGGTTCAATATTTACTCCAAATTGTAAAATGTCTAATTTTAACAATTGATTGTTGTCCGAAGAATTTAGCTCAGTTGGTAGGGACATTATATATTACATACAGGGGCGGGTTCGAACACCGAACACCCCATTTGTTCACCTTAAAGAAAAAGTTGAATTTCGAATCAATAAACTACTTGACAAAAAAAACAATTGAACGCTATGTTGTTATTTTCATGTTTTAATCCATCAATTTTTGTCTAAATTAATTATAATTAATGTCGTAAATGGTCCTACATATGATTTAAAATTCTCGGACATCCCTTGTAAAAGATGATACTTAACTCAAAGGTCATCCAAACATGTAACCCTAAAGACGCACATTAAGGTTTCTACAAATATTAAATATTGTTAGAAAAAATTAATTTTCAACTTTTTAAAAAATAAATTGACATAATTTTCAATACATCATTTCTATTTTTGGTATATTAACATGTTAAGGTTTCAACATGTTAGCAAATGCATGTTTTCATTTTCTTTGATCCCTATTCATCTTTTTTGTTTGGGTTATGATGATATTGATACAAAGTTTCCATATTATTTAACAGTGACTAACCTTTGTCGGAAAACATGTAGAGTATATAAGGTGGGCCAAGTTTTTTTTCATACACATGAGGCAGAAATTGAATCTCTAACCACGAGGTTAAGGTCGTTTACCACTTAGACCAATCCATGATTGGTTGACCCTACCGATCTTAATTATACACCAAATGTTTGTATGGATACTAATGAATTAATGTTATCGTCAATTAGTATACTTGACTCAAAATACTCCATCTCTAAAATTGCAACCACAAAAAATCAATCTTCTAACTGGAGTGCCTCATACGGTTGAAGAAAAGCACCGGCACTTACTACAGAACAAACCCATCTTACATCAATGCTTTAGTTTCGAGGTTATGTTTCCTATATAAATAACTAAATAGAGGGAAATCAATTAGTACATCCAAAATCATAAAGGAAAAAGGAAAGAATACTGAGAGGAGAGTATTAAGTGTAAGTTTCTCTAAATGGGGTCCTTTTTTATTCTTTTGCCTTATTTTACCTTTCACTTTTTCTTCTTGTTGTTGTTGCTTACTTATTTTACTTCCCACACTTTCTCATTATGCAACCATCATGACAGCTCTGCCTTATTAGAATTCAAAAACTCATTTTCTGTCAACATTTCATCGAAACCTGATATTTGGCCTAGTTGTTCCTCTTTTTCTTTCAAAACAGAATATTGGAAAAATAGTACAGATTGTTGCAAGTGGGATGGTGTCACGTGCGACACCGTGTCAGGTCACGTGATTGGTCTGGACCTTAATTGCAACAATCTGAAAGGTGAATTACATCCCAATAGCACCATGTTTCAGCTTAAACACCTTCAAAAACTCAACCTGGCTTTTAATAATTTTTCTGGGTCTTCATTTCATGTTGGTTTTAGTGATTTAAAGAAACTCACACATCTAAATCTATCAGATTGTCACCTCAGTGGTAATATTCCCTCCTCAATCTCTCATTTGTCAAAATTAGTATTACTTGATCTTAGCAGTGATAGTTACGGGTACATGGAACAAAAACTCAAACTCAATCCATTGACATGGAAGAAACTCATTCATAATGCTACTAATTTAAGGGAGCTTCATCTGAATGGAGTGAATATGTCTTCAATCAGAGAGAGATCTTTGTCGTTGTTAACAAATTTGTCATCCTCTTTGGGTTCTCTTAGTCTGGCATACACTGGGTTGCAAGGAAATTTGTCAAGTGACATCCTCTCTTTACCTAATCTTCAAAGACTAGATTTGTCATTTAATCAACATCTTAGTGGTCAACTTCCAAAATCCAACTGGAGCACTCCTCTAAGGTACTTGCACCTATCTACCATCACTTTATCAGGTGAAATTCCCAATTCTATTGGCAATTTGAAATATCTTACTCAATTAGTCCTTTCAGATTGCAATTTTAATGGGATGGTTCCTCTATCTTTGTGGAATCTCAGTCAACTAACATTTTTAGACCTTTCAGGAAATAAACTTAACGGTGAGATCTCACCATTACTTTCAAACCTCTCACACCTCATTTATTGTGACCTTGGATATAATAACATTAGCGGTAGCATTCCAATTGTTTATGGAAATTTAATCAAATTGGAATATTTATCACTTTACTCTAACAACCTAACAGGCCAAGTTCCATCATCACTTTTTCATCTACCTCAACTTTCTATTTTACGTTTATCATCTAACAAACTAGTTGGCCCAATTCCAATTGAAATCACAAAACGTTCAAAATTAAGCATTGTGAATTTAGGCCATAACATGTTAAATGGAACAATTCCACAGTGGTGTTATTCTTTGCCTTCGTTGTTAGACCTGGACCTCAGCAGGAACCACCTCACAGGGTTCATTGGTGAGTTCTCAACATATTCTTTGCAATCTTTGTATCTCTCTAATAACAACCTACAAGGTCATTTTCCAAATTCAATATTTCAACTCCAAAATCTTACCAAATTATATTTGTCATCAACCAACTTGAGTGGTGTTGTGGATTTTCACCAATTTTCAAAATTAAACAAACTATGGTATCTCCATCTTTCACACAATAGTTTTCTTTCTATCAACATTGATAGCAGTGTTGACACCATCTTACCATACCTTAATTCATTAGATTTATCTTCTGCTAATATTAATAGTTTTCCTAAATTCCAAGCACGAAATCTGCAAACATTAGATCTCTCCAATAACAACATTCATGGGAAAATTCCCAAATGGTTTCATGAGAAGCTCTTAAACTCATGGGAAAACATTCTATACATTGATCTTAGTTTCAACAAGTTGCAAGGAGATCTTCCAATTCCACCACATGGCATTGAATACTTTTTACTCTCAAACAACAACTTCACAGGAGACATTTCTTCAACATTCTGCCATGCAAGTTCCCTTTCAATTCTCAATTTGGCTCACAACAATTTGACAGGTATGATTCCACAATGCCTGGGAACATT
>Ga0228711_1007877_pt1 | contig 15251 bp, 7 predicted proteins | sample MedpolnodulmetaG_2_FD_177996 | JGI IMG/M metagenome (GOLD analysis project Ga0228711, IMG submission 177996) | Root nodule microbial communities from Medicago polymorpha collected in Santa Monica, California, United States - brown nodules | ecosystem: Host-associated > Plants > Roots > Nodule...
TATAAAATTGCTTTTGACAAATCATGTGAATCCTAAATCCTATATTATAACTTTAACCAATAGAAAAGGTGTGTAAAAATATAGGTCAAAAGAGTGCGTTAACAACATTATTCATTAAATATTGTTATCCGATTTGTTATCGTGCGCACATTAAATACATAAAAAGTTATCTATATTACATCACATGCTTATAAAGGTCTATATTCTATTATATCTTGGACATCAAACGAGTCCTAAAATTACGAAGTAAGTGAAAGTATCCCCCCATAGTCAACAATCCATGAGCTGCTTGCCTAATTGTTAGGATGCGAGACATCTGCACCAGAGTTTCTTGCCTAAGATGATCTGCCTGCAGAGAAAGAAAGACATTTAACTTAGCTATTGAAGGTGTAAAATAATATTCTAACTTGAGAGTGTGAACTCCCACATGAATTTCAAGACACATTGATACATACATCCATCCATACATACATACATACATACATACATATATGTGTGTAACAAAGAAGCCGAAATCATGATGTCAAATTACCTGGATTATAAAAGGTTGTACTACTTCTACTTTGTCCATGGCAGCAGCCATCTGAAAGCCATAGTTTCCGAAATCCAAGGGATCAGCTTGAATGTTGTTGATCATACTCTGCTTGATTTTTTCTAACCCTTGTGTTAGAGCATCTTCAGCTTGCAGAATGGATAAGCGGAGGTTGTTAATGTCAACAATTTGTCGATCAGTTAAAGCATCAAGCTTGGGAACAATGATCTGTAAGAATAAGTCAAGAAGTTTCTACAAGATCATTAATGTTTTAACAAGACTATACAACAATAACATTTCAATAGTGGATTAGCTACATGTATCAATCGACATTATAAAACCTGTTACGAGGTTTCTAAGAGATGGTAATTTAACAATTTACAAAATGTATTTTGAAAATTCAGAGTACTGCTGCTAGTCTAGCTGATATCCAGAGGAAAAAAATGTACAATTTTAGTGTAAGAGTATACATTAGTAGAAAAAGTTGAAATAACAACGGAAATTAGAAACCAGAAAAATATAATTGGTCATCACATTTGTCATCTCTAACACTTTGCGACGAAATGAGAGAAAATTTGTCTTTTTCTGTCTCAAAAATTTCATCACTTATTTAAACCTTTTCTAGTAGTGATTGAATATCAGAAAGAAAAGATATGTTATTCTCAACAAAAATTAGATTGCATCATATTAGAAATATCAAGTAACTTTAGCCGTGCTTGGAATCTGACAATGTTTTCTTTGGTTATTAGTAAAACTGAAATCTGTATATCAAACCTTCAACATGAGACTTAAATTCAATACATTAACAACAAAATTCAAAGTTCAAACAGATTAAGATTAGTGGATGTACATTTAGAAGCTGTGATGGAAGGGATCCTCCAATCCAAAGAAAAAAGTGCTCTACCGATGTTTTCCATGCGCCAGAGATTAAATAGAAAACATCAGTCTTTGCAGCTTCAGCTTTCATTCTGAAAAGATCTGAGTATTGGTTCAAGCTACTCTCAACAAGTAGATGGAGCTGTATATCAGACGCATTATTGTGCAAAGCATTTCTTAGTTCTTCGTTTTGTCGATCTTGTTCTTCAATCCAACATCCATATTCAGTTTCAAATAAAGATATACCTGCTGAACAAAATAATAGCACTATTTTAAAACCACATGATCTACTAAATAATTTAACCATTTCTCATCTCTATTTCTAGGATGTTCTGATTGTCAATTCGGGTTAAAACTAGTTGTTTTGGGATAAATCTGAACTTGAACGAATTTGGATAAAATACATGTTTGGTTGGTTTGAATCATTGGTCTGAACGGGTCACTCGTACTTGTGAACACCCCTACTTGTTCATATGTGAAATATATGTAAATCTTAAACAAATAAAAGATAAAATCATTTTAGAGTGAAAGATGTCCTAAGTTGATTGTTGAGTAGGGTAAAAAGAATCACACGAACGAGCAGTCCACAATGAACTTAGAGTGCGGAGACGGTGAAAGTAATCCCCCATAGCCAGCAAGCCTTGAGCAGCTTGCCCAATTGTCAAGATACGAGACATGTACACCAAAGACTGTTGCCTAAGGTGATCTGCCTGTGGAGAAAGGAAAACATTAATTTAGTTATTGAAAGTGTAAAACATTTGATGTAGGACTAACTCTTAGGAATAGTTTGTTATTACATGATTAGTTTGTTAATGTCTCACAAATTCTATTTAGAACATCTCAAGTACTATTTACTATATATTTCAGTTTGATTCAATATGGATTCTAAGGAATTTTCCTTTCTATCAAGCTCACAAAAATGTGGTTATAATAACAAATGATTGGATTCAAGTGATTAATGATCTCTAATCAAGAACAAATTATTCTGAAGAATCCAAGTTTGAATCGTGGTTGAAAAAATCCTTAACAAAATTTCACTTACCTCCCGTCTGAACTCCGGATTACTATAACCCCTTTTCCTGAGAACTAGAGGGTTGAGACAAAAATGAGGTTACAAGTCTTGCTAGAGAATAATTTTAAGTTTATATAGGTATTAGTACTATTGTAACGGGGTTTTGAAAAAAGGTTTGCGACTGTAGTTTAGAAAGCAATCAAAGATTTTATTTTTAAACAACTATAGTGGCATAATCGCAGCTTGGAAACCTTACCGGGACTACACATAATGTTCATATGACTCAATTTATGCGTGAGTAGTAACAAACGTGCCCGAGTTTTGATGTTACATTACCTCGTTTATAAAACTTACTACTGCTACTACTCTGTCCATGGCAGCAGCCATCTGAAAGCCATAGCTTCCATAATCCAATGGATCGGCTTGAATGATGTTGATCATACTCTGCTGTAGTTTTTCTAACCCTTCTGTTAGAGCATCTTCAGCTTGAAGAGAGGATAACCGGAGATTGTTAATGCTAACAATTTGTTGATCAGTTAAAGCATCTAGCTTGGGTACAATGATCTGCAAGGAAAAGTCAAGTAGTTTCTATTAGGTCATTAATGTTTCCATCCACAATACTATACAACAACAAATATTTTTTCACCATGCGGATCAGCTGCATGTATCGATCGACGTTATAAAACCTCTTATGATGTTTCCAAAACATGATAATTTAACAATTTACAAAATGTATAATGAAAATTGATAATACTACTAGTCTAGTCAAAACCAACCCCAAATAATATCTAAAGGAATTTTTCTTTTACTGTTTGTGTAAGAGTATACATTAGTATAACAAAGTTAAAATAACAAACGAAATTAAAAACGGAAAATATAAAATTGGTCATCACAATTGGCATATCTCACACTTAGTGACGAAATGAGAGATTTTTTTGCCTTTTTCCGTCTCTAAATTGTCATCGCTTACTTCAACCTTCGTAGTGAATGAATATTAGATTGAAAATATGCGTTATTCTCAACAATGAGATTGCATATCAAATAACTCTGGCTGTGTTTGGAATCTGATAATGTTTTCAATGTTTCCTAATAAAACTGAAATTTATATAGCAAACTTTTAAAATGAGACATATTCGCTCCCTGTAATTCAATATGGTAGTAATGTCAAAAAATTATATTAACAACAAATTTCAAACAGATTACGGTTAGTGGATTTACGTTTAGAAGCTGTGACGGACAGGATCCTCCAAACCAAAGAAAAAGGCGTTCTAACGGCTTTTTCCATGCGCCAGAGATTAAATATAAAGCATCAACCTTTGCAGCTTCTGCTTTTATTCTGAAAAGATTTGAGTATTGGTTCAAGCTATTCTCAACAAGGAGATGAAGTTGTATATCAGATGCATTAGTTTGCAATGCATTTCTTATTTCTTTGTTTTGTCGATCTTGTTCTTCAATCCAACGTCCATATTCAATTTTAAACGAAGATATCCCTGTTTCATACAATAATAAAGACAATTTTTTTTTAAAAACCACAACACAACATACAAAAGCAAATGATCCAACATCCATATCTAAACTTGAAATAAGCATAAGTAACTACAAAATAAATAATATCTCATAATCTAACCAAGATAAAAAAAAAAGTGTGTAACATTTAACTCCTAAATCCCTTTAATCACATAATTTAAACCAGTTGAGCTACCAACCGTAAAAGCACAAAAATACTAACACTACATCTAAAAAACAAGAAATAAAAGGTCACTTTACTAAAAAAAAATAAAAACCAAGAAAAAGTTATTTTGAGAAAACGAAAAACAGCAATTATGAATCACTAACCTGAGTTTATTGTTCGAGATGATCCCATATTACTGACAGTGCATGAAATGAATTACTTCGTTATAAACCCTGCAAGCAGAAATTTTTATATATGCTTAGAATCAGCAAGCACCAATATGAAATGAATCTATCTATAATAAAATTATTTTCACTTACGCAATCAAAATATGACAAGCAACGCACTGACCAGAGGAAACAACTAAAAGTTGGGTTATGTCATAAATAAAAGGAAAGTGTTTTATGTACACGTGTTAAATGGGAAGGAAACTCTATATGGTAGAGAAAAAGTGATACGATTTTGTTGGAAAGTCTGGATCGTCGGAGCGGCAACGGACTAAACGACTTGTACTATTAAGAGACTTTAATATTAAATTTTTACTTAAAACTTTCCTTTTTTATATATCTAACATTTCTTTCATTTCTAACTGATGTGAAGCATAATCACGCACAGTTGATTTTCAACGGATAGATTAATGATAAGATAGGAAGAGAAAAATGAAATGATGTGTTAAATCGATATTGAATAATATGGATTCCAAATATCATTGTTGTGAATAATTATTTTTTTATTTATTATAATAAAAAAATATTTACATTTTTTATGTAGTGTTTCAAAAACTGTACTTTGATGTGTCAGCTTGGCTTACCTTTCATTTTAATAGAACCAACTCAGTGGTGCATTAAGAATCAAAAGGAATGATGACAAGAGAAGGTACCAATAGTTTACACACCTTTTGTTATTAATTTGATAGTGGTCTTTGCCACTCACAAGTAGTCCATACATATTTATTGATAAGTTAAAAGTATATTAAAATAAGGAAAATGTTAACCAGTGTCCCGGAACACTGGTTAAATCATAAATGTGTCTTTTTTTATTTAAATTTTTATTTTTAGATACCTTAACCAATACCTTGGTGGCACCGGTTAATACAACCCTTAAAATAAAGGTACTCATAGATGTTTATGCAAATTATCTCTTTATCTCTCTGCTTTTCTTTATTTTTATGCATTTCTAGTTTAGTAACTTAATAAACACTCAAACATTATATTTAAACTTTTTGGAATAGTTAAGGAACTCATATGAGGAATATAGTTCTCCTCAACGTAATTTCTTTCGATAAGAAATCACAATTGAAAGCTATTAGTTGGCACATCAGATAACTTTCAAGTCCAACAACTTATTATGATAACCGTTCATGTATAAGTTATTTCTATAACGAAAGATAAAATAAAGTTAAATCCTTATTGTATATGTTATAAATTGTTTTCATAAGTTTTCTTAAAAAAAGTCTAACAACTGTTTATGTCGATAAATAAGTTCAAATAAGTCAATTCAAAGAGATCGTCTTGATAGAGGATATAGTTATTGCATTATACAAAGTTCTATCTCCAAAATAACAAATGAAAAGTAATTGTCACAAAAGGATTATTTTTTCTATATACTAAAAATCCATTAAAAAAAATCTGTAGAAAAAGTAATTTTTTTATCTTCGAAACATATACTTAATATGTTCTTTCAAATTATTATTTTTTACCTAATATGTAGACTAATTTATTGTTCATAACTTCTTCATGTAGAGGATGATAAAATGTTTATATACAAGTTGTTCTCAAGAGCTATACAGACCGTAGTATGAACTTTGCATCATATGGTACTTGACACAATTATCTTGTTCATATGCCATATATATATTGAAGAAATAAAAAATGTAAAAAAAAAAATATATATATATATCTTAAGATTAAAAGATATCTTAATTTGAGTGTTGAGTAGGGTAAAAATGATGACATGAACGAGAAGTCCACAACGAACTAAGAGTGCGAAGACGATGAAAGTATTCCCCCATAGCCAGCAAGCCTTGAGCAGCTTGACCAATTGATAAGATGCGTGACATGTATAACAGAGTTTGTTGCCTAAGGTGATCTGCCTGTAGAGAAGAAAAAAATGTATTAATTTAGCTATAGAAAGTGCGAAAAAATTAAAATCGATGCAGGACTAATCACCCACACTTGAATTCTTATATACATTAATGTTTCCATGACACATGTTATGTGTGATTGATAACAAACACCAAACAAGACCAAATTCTGATGTTATATTAATTACCTGAATTACAAAACCTTCTACTGCTTCTCCTTTATCCATGGCAGCAGCCATTTGAAAGCCGTAGTTACCGAAATCCAAGGGATCGGCTTGAATGTTGTTGATCATACTCTGCTGGAGTTTCTCTAACCCTATTGATAGTGCATCTTCAGCTTGCTGAGATGATAAACGCAGGTTGTTAATGCTAGCAATTTGTTGATCATTCAAATTCTCAAGTTTCGGTACCACGATCTGTAAGCAAAAGTCAAATGGTTTTACAAAGTCATTGATAGATTCGCTACATGTGTCAATTGACGCTATAGAAATATGTCATGAGGTTTACATGACATGACATGATGTTTAACGATTTTCAAAACATAGAACAAAATTTTTGCAATTAGTACTCCTCGTATGGTCAACATGCGCTTATGATTTGTCAGCTCTGTATGACCGTATAATCTTAATTTGTTGAAATTTTGTTAATGTACTCTTGATAATATAAAGCTCCTATATTTTGCACAATTAACAAAAAGAAAATATAAAGAATCAGATAACAGTAATTAGTGGATGTACATTTAGAATTTGTGATGGACGAGATCCTCCAATCCAAAGAAAAAGGCGTTCGACCGGTGATTTCCATACGCCAGAGATTAAATAGAAAACATCAGCCTTTGCAGCTTCTGCTTTCATTCTGAAAAGATTTGAGTATTGGTTCAAGCTACTCTCAACAAGTAGATGAAGTTGTATATCAGATGCAGTCGTTTGCAATGCATTTCTCAGTTCTTCGTTTTGTCGATCTTGCTCTTCAATCCAACGTCCATATTCAATTTCAAACAATGATATCCCTGCTTTGAAACATAACAGGACTATTTTAAAAAATATCATTTTGAGGAAACTTAAAACTACAATTATGAATCACTAACCTGAGTTTATTGTTCCAGACGATCCCATATAACCGACATCCAATAAACTGCTTCTGTATAAACCCTGCAAGAATAAATTTCGATTAATCTTTATGAATGATAGATGAAATAATTTATATCAATAGAAGAAGAGGTCATGAAGATTTTTTATACGGTATCACCTGTTTTCTTGTTTTCTCGATATCCAATTCCAACTGCATGAGCTTCAATCTACTTGTTTCCAGTTGTTGAACATAAGCCTATGAATCACAGAAATACAAATAAGATCATTAACACTAGTAACTTCCTTCATATAAATTCAGTTTTCACAACCTTTTTTCGCAGCCGACATTTTCGAGCAGCCTCGCGATTCTGTGCTTGACGTCGTAGTACCTATACATAGATATTTAAAAACTATAATGTCAGAATCCATTATGAACTCTTCCAAGCTAAACAATTCTCTTTAATTAATTTTTTTGACACAAGGTCACTTCTCAAACTCCACGATACCATGCTACAACTATTAAAATGATACATGAAAATTATGATAACTAAATATATAAAAGAAATATAAATCACTACTTAAAAAAGTTGAAATAACGACAGAAATTTAGAGACGGAAAAAGACAAAATGCATCTCTAAGTGTTAGAAACTCGAAATTTAGTGACCGGTATTTTACTCGTCTTTAATTTTTGCCGTTATTTCAACTTTTTCTACTAGTCATGTAATTTTATCACCTTAGGAACAGGTTCTTCAATAGTCTCTTGATCATCTCCAGAAGGTTCTCTTGATTCTTGAGGGATACATTCAGACTATACAAAAAAAATTCAAAAGACTATTGTCAACTAGGTTTTTCATAAAACACAACTAACCATAGAAACAAAATAGAAATTCATGAATTAAATTTCACCTTGTTTTCCATGCTACTTATGTTCATCTTCAACATTGGGGAAGCAATTGAATTCAAAGTACTATGATCAACTTTAAAACTATCCTCCCACATACTCACTTGAAGAAATGGCTCATATATGTTCATCCTTTTCGCCGCGATTAATTGAGTTGATGATGATGAAGAGTTCATATACTAGAAACCATAAAAAGAAAAGTCATATCTCAAATTGAAGAATCAAAATAACATAATGTAGGAAAAAATAAAAAGAGAAAATTAAAACTTGGTCCCTTTAAGAGGCAATAATTAAGAGAAAAACTTGAATCTAGCTTCAATATTTGAAATTATACAAAACATCAACATCATAAACAGAAATATCAAAAAAGTTTGCACATGATTAATGTTCTTTTTTCTCCAAAGAATATTATAATTTTAATAAATAAATAAATAAAGATCATACAAATATTTTGATGCCACTTAAAAAAGCAAGAGTTGATATGATACAAAGAAAACCAAACACGGCTGAAAAAGAAAGCCAACCTATAGCTTTCTAGCTTGGTAGAATCAGCAATCACACCAATATCAACGTTAGTCCAATTTAGACACAAAATGAAAATGAATTTATTTATCAATCTTTTTATATTGAACAAATTTAGTACAAAATAATAACATTACTTTCCCACATGCAAACAAGCTATGAAAAAGCAAAGCACTGACAGAAGAAAACAACTAAAAATTTGATTGAATAATAAACAAAACGTTATCATCTCTAAATATTTAATAACAAACCTTTTTTTTTTGTTTTTTGTTTTTATTTTTTATTTTTATGCAGGGTTTAAAAAAGCTGCTTTTATGTGTCAGCTTGCTAAAGGGCTAAGGCTGTTACTTTCCTTTTTAAGAGAAACAAATCAGTGGTGCATTAAAAATCAAAAGGAATGATATAGAAGAAATTAAAGTGCCTGTAGTTAAGAACTTTTTATTATTATTTAGATTGTGATCTTTGCCAAACATAAGTAGTGAAGATACTACTGCTACTTCCATGATTTATTTACATACCGTATAAATGTCCAAACATTAATTTTGAATGAATTAATTTTGTAAAATTGGTTGTAAATAAAAGTGAGTTCACTATAATGAGATTTATGTTTGTTTGCATTTACATGATAGTGAGTTTTGAACAAAATATTTAACACTAAAAATCAATTGTAGATACAAATGTCTTTAAAAAAAAATTGCAGAGACAAAATCTTTAAATTTTATCTTCAAAATAGAGTAAATTTTTTAGGCAAAATTAATTTTACTCAAGGCCCCGTTTGTTTCATATTTTTCAAAAAAAATCTTTTTTTTTTCTTAAAAAAAAAAACTTTTTTCATTTTTAAGTGTTTGTTTAGGATTTTAAAAAAAATCATTTTATCAACAAAATCTATTTTGACCCAAAAATGAAAAGCTATTATGATTAGCTTTTCTCAAAATCTATTTTTTTTTTAAAAAAAACAAGGAAACACATGTATAAGTTAAAACTCTTTTTTTTTTCTTCTAAAAAATGGGTTTTTATGGGTAGTAAACAAACAAAAATAACTTCAGATTTTTCTTTTTAAATCTCTAAAAAAATCTCTAGATTCTTTTAACACAAAATCTATTTTTTTTTTAAAGTTGAAACAAACGCACCCTTATACATGTCAAAATCAATTTTATGCATATGAAATCAATATTGACTCTTCTAAAAGTTGAGTCAAACATTCACTAACTAAATGATCTTTTGAATCATATGGCATGGGTGTCTTATACTCAAAGACCTTATAAAGAGCTAACAGCCGTCCAATTCATTCTCCTCCGCATTCCTTGATTTTCTATATTCTTTTTTGTTTATACAAGAAAATATTTATGTTCTCTTAAAAAAAGATATTTATGTGAGTTGGGATCAGGAAACTCACCGAGACAAGGGTTAATTAGCAATGTCATTGATCCCATTTGGAGTTGTGGTGTTGACTTGGAATCTTGAAGTGTGCTCCTCAAAATGTTTCAGGTTCAAATTTTATGGTGCCAACTTTGATGAGCTAAGTCCATATAAAACTATACTCGTACTTTAAATGACCCCCACAAGTGGACGGTGAAATTGAATCATTTAGATTTATCAGTTCTTGAAAGAAATTAAAGTTATTTATATTTAACACAAACTTGAATTTGTATTTGTGTCAATAATGGCAATTTGAAATTCCTTTTAAGACTTGATTGTACTAAGCTGGACTAGAGAGGACTAGAGTTCAGCCTTATTGTAAACCTCTAGTGACTAGACATGTGACATCCCAGACTTATTGTAACATTCTAGACATTTATAGATATTTTTTCCTTGATTAATTCTATCGTTGTAGCCCACATAAAATCGACATTAAAAATGGCATACTCAAATATAAGCACAACCTTCCCTACTTGATTTGAAACTATCCAAATGAATTTGGGCTATTATGTATAAGTAAAAACAATTAAAGTTGGAAGTGTATTGCCAACTGAAACTGGAAATTGAAGTAGAATGTTTTGTTTTTAATGCTAATATTTCATTCATAATCAATTGAATATATCCATTTAATCAATTCAATGTTTTGTTTTCATTCTTTACCTTATGGACATGATGACCTCAATATGATTTTATTGTGAGTGAGAAGACAAAATTGGAAATAGGTTGTAAAAATAAGGGTAAAATGGACAAAATGAGTATTAGGTGTATTGCAATATAGAAAAATTGAAAGCTTAACCATTATTTCATTTATTTGTATTCTCAAGTATTTGTAACTCATTAAATTATTTCTCTAATTTATCAAGAGTGCTGCTATATGCAGCTAATCTTTTCTTCCCGAAACATTCACGAAGGTGTATTGTGGTTAAATAGGAGTTTTGTGACAAAGTAATATTATTAATTTTAATTCTGAATGGTTAAAATAGGACAAAATAGGAGTGCTGGAGCAAAACAATTTTCTTTACTTTAATACCGGATTTTACGGAAATCATGGGGTTATGTTGCCATATCAACATATCATGAAGGTTTCTTGAAATTACCTCTCGCGATACTTAGCATTACGCATTTATCAATCATAATATTCTCATGTTTTTCCATTGTTAGATTCTTCCAAAGATAAAAAAAAGAAGGAATTTGAAATAACATAAAAAAAATTATATTTAATATAAAAAATAAGCAAATGGTATTCAAAAACTAACAAAATATTTCATCACAACATTTGTAGTTCCGAGGGAGCTACAATGGGTTGGATCATCATACTTGGCTAAGAGAAACCCCATAAATGAGATTGACACCACATCTTCGTAAACAAGTTTAAGACATTATGTATATGGGTCATCTTAGTTACCTGATACTCAATATCTATTCTTGCATCCAATGTGTAAAGTTTAACTCACACATGACACATTAACATATATTCCTTAAGCGTGAGACTCTTTGTATCTATGATATGGTGAAATAACCAAATAAGGCTATAGGCACAACGTGGTAAAGAAAATGTGGGTTGGCAGCATTTCATAGACGGGTGTTTTCACTCATTTATTTAATGAGAAGAGAGAAAATAAATTAGAAAAAGAAATCAGATGAAAAATGAATTTGAACATGACAGAAAAGGTAAGGGAAAATAGTGAATTGTTGGTAATTTTATGGGTTTGTTGAAGAAAATGGACATAATTGAGTAATTATGCTACCAAAATATTAAACTCATTAAAATATTCCACGTCAATTTAAAATGTCAAATTAACATGTATTTTGTCAACTTAGCATAATGCATCTACAATTTTCCCTTTTTGGATTCCACCAAAGACCAGCGGTGAATTAATTTCAAATAATAGATGTTGAATAAAAATATATATTGTCTTGAAAAAAATAATTGCATGAAAGTGAATGACATTAACAACTAAAATTTAATATTAAAAATATTAAAGAAATGACACTCAAAAACTAACAAAACAAATTATCATAATGTTGAAACTTTCGGTGTAGCCTACGTTGGGTTCTATCATCACATTAGATTAAGAGAAACCACAAAATTGAGATGGATAACATATTTGCATACAAAATCTTTAGGCATATGTATATAGTCCATCTCACATATATGTTATTCAACACTTTCTCTTTTATCCATTGTAGAATTTTCAACTCATATTTGACACTTTAACACCTCTCCTTAAGTTGGGAGTCTCCACGTCTTTAATTATGTAACATAGCCAAATAAGGTCAAATGAAGGCATAACATAGTAAAAAAGGCGTGATGGTGGTAATCTAATAGAGGGAGATACATGTTTCTTTCTTACATTAAAAGAGAGAAAGTAAATTGAAAAAGAAAGAAGATGAATATTTTTTTTAGATTTAGATAAATGATAAAGGTAAAAAAAAGAATTGTGTGTTTGTCGACGATGTCATAAGAAATGGAATGAGTTTTTGGTAATTATATATGTGTGTTGAAAAAGTTGGAGATTTTTGGGTAATTAATTTACCAAAAATTTATACTCAATTAAAAAACGCCACACTATTTAAATCTTTTTAATAAACACAAATTATGTCAACTCAACAATCTAATGATCATTTTTATATAGTTAAATCCAACCAAAGATCAAAAGTGAAGGACTTGAAATAATAGAGATTGATTAAAAAAAAAAGCATGAAAGCACACAACATCCAAAAACTTACATTTAATATAAAAATTAAATAAATGACATCCAAAAACTAACAATATAGTTAATCATAGTGTTCGGAGTTCTGATGAAGACTAAGTTGGGTTGGAACACCACATTAAGTTAAGATAGACCATACAAGTGAGATTGATACTACATCATCACCAAAACTTTAACACATTAGATATATTGATCATCTCACGTAAATATTTCTTAACATTTACTCTTGCTTCTAATGTGGAACTTTAAGTCGCAATTAGTACATTAACATATCTTCATTAAGTATGAGACTCTCTTCATTTGAGATTTGTTGATATATCCAAAAAAAGTCAGACGAAGGCACAACATCATAAAAAAAAAAGGTGTGTTGATGGTGGGTTCATGGAGGGAGATTTATGTTTCCATATTTCATGAAAAAGAGAGAAAGAAAATTAGGAAAAGAAAGAATATGAAAAAGAAATTTGAACATAGAGAAATGATAAGGAAAAAAAGTAGTGTGTGTTTTGTCCGTGAAAGTATTGATAATAGAGTGGGTGAGTTACTGATAATTTTATGAGTTAGTTGAAGGAGTTAGAGATTTAAGAGCAACCATTTCACCAAAAAAATAGACTCAAAAATAAATCCACATTATTTTGAAATGTTTAATAAACATGTATTTTATCAACTCAACATAAAATATCTGCATTTTTCCGTTGTCTAATCCCATCAAAGACAAAAAAAAATGGAAGTATTTAAAATATATAGGTCGGATAAAAAAACTTGAATGAAAAAAGAGAGACAACATCGTGTCATATCTTCTCACTTATATGTTAACTCACATATGACACATTAACATATCTCCCTCAAGTGTAGGACCCTCTATGTATATGATCTTATGAGATAGCAAAATAAGGTCAGAGAGACAACATCATACAAATTGTTGGTTGGTGGCGGGTTCGTATAGGGGTACTTTTGTTTGTTTCCTTTATGCGTAGAGAGAAAGTTAATTATAAAAGAAAGAAGATGAAAAAATAATTTGAACATGTGAGAAACTATGAGGGAAAAAATTAAGGAGTATATGTTTTATCCGTAAGAGTATATATAATATAGTGAATAGCTAATAGTTTTATAGATTTGTTGAAGGCGTTGAAGATTACTTGGTAATTATCTACCAAAATATTAGACTCGTTACAAAAAAAATACCGCATCAATTTAAACTGTCTAATAAGCATCTATTTTGTGACCTAACACTTCTACATTTTTCATTGTAATCCCATCAAACACCAAAAGTGAAGGAATTCATAGTAACAGAGGTTGGAAAAAAAAATTGCATGAAAGCGAACGATATCTAAAAGCTAAAATTTAAGGTAAAAAATGAGATTAAAAAACTAACAAAATAAATCACCATAATATTGGATCTTTTGTGGAAAACTACAATCAGTTGCATCATCACATTAGATATATGGGTCCCCTTAATTACCTATATGTTGGTCAACATCTACTTTTGCACACAATATGAAAGTTTTACTCTCAATTGATAAATTAACATCTCTTCATTAAGTGTCACAGTCTCCGTATACGTGATCCACCACCAAGAACTGCTCCCCCACAATGTTGAATCGGGATATGATATCATCGTTGAACCTTCCCAGGGAGATAACAATGGTGTGGATTGACGCATTAGAGAAAGAACTGTCACACAAGTGAGAATGATACTTCATCTTCATCCAAAATTTTAAGGCTATGAGTTTTTTTTCTTCAATTTATTTGTTGCTCAACCTTCACTATTTTATACAATGTTTAACTTTAATCGGCACATGATACATCATAATGTTCTATAACTAATTTCTAACCCGTGCTTGGCAGGGGTGTCCATATTAGAAGTTTAACCCACACATGACACATTAACATCTTTCTCTTAAGTGTGAGACTCTTTGTGCCTGTGATCTCATGAGATAGCCAAATAAGTTCAATGAAACAACATGATAAAAATTATGGGTTGGTGACGGTTTCATCATATAAGGATATTTTTGTTCCATTTGTTCATGCAAAGAGAGAAAGTAAATTAGAAAAATAACGAAAATGAAAAAGTAATTTGAACATGATATCAATGATAAGGGAAGAATTTAAGGAGTGTGTATTTTACCTATAAGAGTGTATGGAATAATGAGTTGCTATTAATTTTATGAATTTGTTGAAGGAGTTGGACAATACTGAGTAATTATGCTACCAAAATATTATACTCATTTATAGAATGCTAAATCAATTTAAAATGTCTAATAAACATTTATTTCTAAGGATAATAAACATTTATTTTGTCAACTCAGCAACACACGTATATATTTTTTCATTGTCTGGTCCCACTAAAGATCGACAATGAAAGAATTCGAAATAATAGAGGTTGAATAAAATAAAATTGAATGAAAATGAATGATATCCAAAAACTAAAATTTAAGATAAAAAATTAAAC
>Ga0228711_1007878_pt1 | contig 15250 bp, 7 predicted proteins | sample MedpolnodulmetaG_2_FD_177996 | JGI IMG/M metagenome (GOLD analysis project Ga0228711, IMG submission 177996) | Root nodule microbial communities from Medicago polymorpha collected in Santa Monica, California, United States - brown nodules | ecosystem: Host-associated > Plants > Roots > Nodule...
TCCGGTTTGTGGAAGGAACCTGTATAATTGCTTGTGTTCTTTCTTCTTCTGTTCTTTACATTATCCGCTGCACATAGACTCTGAACTCACTCAGACTCTGAACTACTTCAGACTCTGAACCTGAGGATAGTTATCTAGAACGTAAAAGAAGAAGTTTCCAAAAACACAATTCAACCCCCCCTTCTTGTGGTTTTTCTCACCTTCAGAGATCACATGGTGAAGATATGGTTATGCACACACAAGATTGGACAAAAATAATGGTAGTATAAAAGAAGTTTCACAAAAAAAACACACAAACTAACAAACACTTCTCTCCTCTTCTTCCTCAAACACCGGCGGCCGGAACCGGCCAACACCACCGCTCCGGCAGGCTGGCCGACCACCCAACGGTGGCGGCGACGGCGCCGGAATTTTTTGTTGTTGTTGTCTTTTTCAAAAAAAAATTAGTGTTTCTCAAATCCTTTTTCGTGCTTAGTTCGAATCCAGCCTTGGTTTTTCAAGAAAATGAGAGATGAAGTGTAAATCTAACTTTAAAATTTTGAAATTTTTTGAAACCAAACTCCACAAAACTCTAGATCTAAGCTACTATGTACAAAGGGACACGAAATATTACCTTAACTCCTGAGAAAAGCGGTTTGTCTTGCTCGGATCTACCAAAAAAAGTTTCAAAAACTCGGCTCCTCCCCCTCCTTTAAAAGCGCCGCCGCCGATTTGCCCAGAGTAAGCAAGGCCAATTTCGGTTTGGCCTATATCAAAACCGGTTCGGTTTTGTGCAAGATAGGGGATCCGGTTCTCTTTTGTGTGATTTTTGGTCTTTAGAGTATATTTGTGATGATTTTGGTTCTTTTGGTGTATTTGTGATGATTTTGGTTTGAAGGTTTATGAGGAAGTTGTTATGATGTTCTTGGTGTTCATCATAACTTTGTGGTGAATTTTTGTGGTTTGATTTGAAAAGTTGAGGAGAGAGAAGGTTTTTAGTGTTTGTGATATTTTTTATGATAAAAAAATTCTGACTGATGTGACTGTGAATAGTGATTTCTGTCGCGTGAACAGTGCAACATTATGACAGTCTATTTATAGACTGTCATTATAAAGTTAGGTGGAAAATGTGTTGGCTTCTGATTGGTTTGATTAGATCAAGCCAATCAGAGGATGACACGTGGACTGGCTTGGAGAGAAAGAAAAAAAACTTGACAGATTTGGATACCTTTTTGGACAAATAGAAATGGGACACATGGACGAAGACTGGACCCACAAACTTAACACTTAAAAATAAATAAAAACAAACAAAAGAAAATGATTAAATAAATAAAAAAGAAAAAAATTCGAAATTAAAAAATAATAATAATAAAAAACGAAAATTATTTTTTAAAAATAAGAAATTAAATAAAAAAGACATTAAAAATAAAAAAATATTAAAAAATGAAAATGGAATAATAAAATTTAAAAATGTCCCTTTTGGTAACCAAATGAGGTATTTTAAAATACCTCTCTGCCGAAATTTCTTCTGAGACGACAAAATCACTCGACTTTTAAAATACGAATAGAAACCTTTTAACTGACTAAAAACACGAATAACAATTTTAAAATACGAACAAAAGGATCTAATTATACGAGTAAAAAGTTTTCACTAACTAGAATACGATAAAAAAAATCTTAACTATACGAAAAGAAAAGTTTTAACTAACTAAAATACGGATAAAAATGTTTTAACTAACTAGAATACGAATGAAAATTTTTAACTAACTAGAACACAAATAAAAATGTTTTAAATAGTTAAAGTACGAATGAAAAAGTTTAACTACACGAATAAAGGTTTTAACTGTTTAAAATACGAAAGAAAAGTTTTGAGTGATTAAAGTGCGAATAAAAATATTAATTGGTCAAAATTTAGGGTATGACAGACCACATAGTTGTAACTCTTCCAAATTTAAAAAAATGGTCTTCCGACTCTTCCGTATCCGAGCACCATTGGCAACCGGACTCACCACCGCCAACATTAAGCATACCATGTAAGCATACCATGTTCCTTCCAAAATAAAGGATTTACCCATTACAAACCCTTTTCCGCAACAAAAATGAACCCATTCAAATGCAGGTTCTCCTATAGCTTCCATGGAACATACATCCATCCACCAAACCATTGCTTGGGACGGACGACTATAAGAATATATAATTGAACTTTCTGAAACCAGCCTTCCATACCATGCACCCAATACATTCCTCCTTTTTGAAGTACCCTGTTAAAATCCTTTATCTCCATTTGGCTAGAAGTACCAAGTTAAAGATTATAAGGTCTTTCACCCATAAACCCCCTCCTATTTTGGCTTAAAAATCTCCTCCCATTTTACCCAAGGAAAAATAGTGGTTGCATGACTAAATTTGGCAAGTAACTCAAACCATTTTCTTTTTTTTTTGGCAGGAAACCTCCCTTAATATATATAAAAGAAAAAGTAACCAAAAACAACAAAAAGATGGGGGGGATCGAGCCAAATCCCCATCAAGTAACAAATCTAAAGCAAGGTTGCCCCAATTTGTTCCTAGCAAAATCATCTGTGATACTTAAGTGTACATTTGTTAACCACACCATCTCAGTAGAAGTTAAACCTAAGTTAGCCAATTTGTCTGCACAATGGTTACCTTCCTTATAAATATGAGTGACTACAAAATCCATAGATTGAGAGAGTAATATGCACTGATTCCATCTTTGCCGTAGTTGCCAACGCACAATGGAATTGGATTTAAAAGTAGAGACCACTAACTTTGAATCAGTTTCCAACCATAGCTTTCTCCAATTTCTTTCATATGCTACCTCAATAGCTGTCATTGCTCCAACTAGTTCTGCCTTTAGCGCATTTCCATTTTCTACTTTCAAAGCAAAGCTTCCCAAGTGATCAGCATTGCAATCTCTGAAGATACCTCCACTCCCTGCTAATCCACTCATTCCAGAGGCAACACTGTCTGTGTTGCACTTAATCCAATCAAAAATAGTTGGCTGCCAGACCACTTCGATCACTGTTGGGGTTTTAGGAGGATTGATGGTAACATTGAAAGCTTTGAGAATTACAAAGTCAGTTATAGAAGGAGAAGAGACTTTGTTAGTGGAATTTCCAGAGAGGTTCACATCTATCTTGATTCTTGTAATAGAGGATCTCCAATGAACCTTGGTGTTGTTGAATCTAATTTGGTTTCGTGCGAACCAAATGACATTCACTGCATTGATAATTGCTGAAAGCGTGACAACCTTGCATTGGGGGGAGCATTGCTTGTTCATCAAGTTGATTATATCATCATTTGAGGATATGGTAGCATTTGAGTTTAAAATAGAGGTAAGCCAGCTCCATATATGGTTTGCAAAGGAGCATTCAAAAAACAGGTGTTTGGTTGATTCAGGTTTCTTGAAGCACAAGTTACAGATAGATGGGATGCAAAGGCCTCTGGAGATCAAGTTTTCATCAGTTGGTAAACTGTTGTGGAACATTCTCCGAATGAGCAGGGATTTGGAGGGAGGGATTGCGGAACTCCATATGATCTTTCCCCAGTTAATGTTTTGACCTTCAGGAGCATGAAAAGTGTAGGCAGCCTTCAAGGGCATCTGTCCATTGTCAGTAGGGCTCCAAATTCTTTCATCTTCAATCTCCACCGTAGGAACTTTAATCTTGCTGATAAGGTTGAGGAGAGCAGGAAACATGTTTTGCATTTCATCAGGGATGCACCATTGGTTGTTGTGTATAAAATCCTTTACTGATGCTTTCAGATGAATCTTAATCCAATCAGGGATTTGAAAATAGTCTGCTAAAATATGACCAGTCCAGTTATCGTTCCAGAAGTTGATTTTGTCCCCCCTGCCAAACAACCAAGCAAAGTAAAATTGAATTTCTTGAAATTTATGCTTCATTCCACTCCAAATTGATGAGAATACATGATGTCTGATTGGGCTATCTTGTTTGTTCCCCCTCAGAACTCTACTTCTAATTAATCTGCACCAATCCTCGTCTGATGTCATCATTTCCCAACAAAGCTTCATATTTGAAGCCTCATTCAACTTTGTTATGGATCTCAGACCAAGACCACCTTCTGCAATTGGTTTACAACACTTATGCCAAGCCACAGTCACCATCTTCCTCTTGTTGATATCACCAGACCAGATGAAATTTCTGATCCACCCCTCAATTTGTTTGATAATAGATACAGGCCAATCATAAATAAGAATGGAATGAAGTAACAAACTATGAATTACAGATTTTACCATCAATACTCTTCCAGCAATAGACAGCAGGGATGCCTTCCATGCAGCAAGCTTAACTCTGACTCTATCTGCAATATGTTGAAAGTGGATTGCTTTTGGTTTTCCTTTGAACATTGGAACCCCAAGGTATATGAAAGGCAGCACACCAATGCAGAAACCTAGAATGTTGGCAATACTTTGTTGTCTTTGGTTGGTCATTGCTCCAATGTAGATTATGGATTTAGCAAGATTTACATGTTGACCTGAAGCCAATGAGTATCTTTTGAGCAGATCAGAGATTGATTTAATAGACTCTGAGTTTCCTTGACAAAATAACATAATATCATCAGCATATAGAGTGTGTGAAGGAGGTTGCATTGACCTGGTACCCTTGGTAAGCCTTATCTTCTCCTCATTCACTAGTTTGGTGATGCTTCTACTGAGCACATCTTCTGCTAAACAAAAGAGAAGGGGTGAAAGAGGATCCCCCTGCCTCACACCCATTTTACATTTATAGTAACCCTTCTGCTTTCCATTAATAGACACAGACAAATAAGAAGAGTTAAGGATGAGTTCTATAAAATTGCAGAACTTGCTACTAAAGCCAAATGCATGTTAAACTTTAAGCAGAAAGATTCAATCTATTATATCGAATGCTTTGGAAATATCAATTTTCATTGCAACATTTCCACCAAAACACTTGTTATGCAAGAGGTTAACAACTTCAGAAGTGAGACATATGCAGTCTCTAATGTTTCTACCATGGATAAAAGCTCTTTGTTCTTTCGAGATTATGGTTGGCATTATCTGTGCAAGTCTATCTGCAAGAATCTTTGTCAAAATCTTGTGCTTAAAATTTGCCAGAGCAATAGGTCTGAATTGATCAATTGAATCTGCATTCTCTTGTTTAGGAATCAGTACAATGGTGTTTGAGTTGTAATTTGGGAGAATCCATTCATCTGAGAAAAATTGAGAGACTACATTAATCACATCTGCTTTAATTATGCTCCAGTATTTATGAAAGAAGAAAGCTCCAAAGCCATTAGGGCCTGGAGCACTATCTCTTTTGAGGTTGGTGACTGCACTAAAGATCTCTTCAGGAGTTGGCAACATAGTAAGCAAATTGTTAGTTTGATCAGAAACAATATTTGGAATGACTTCCTCCACAATTCCATCATCCTGCAAAACTGAACAAACATTGAATAGGTTAGTATAATGATTAACAACATGATTGGCTATTTGTTCTTGGTCATTTATGGTCGTGTTTTCATGTCTAATTGAAGTGATAGGTCTGGTAGTGTTTTTTATTTTGGCCAATCTATGGAAATATCTAGTGTTTCTATCTCCCTCAGCATGCCATTTCACTCTAGCTTTGTCTTGCCAAAAAACCTCTTCAATTTTAAGAGCATTTTCTAAAGATAGTTGAGCTTCTCTTTCCTGATCTAACAACACTTCAGAAGGACCTGAAGCAGTCAGTTGATCTTGGATGTGCTTTAGCAGGTCCTCAACAACTTTCACATTGTCAGTAACGTTACCAAAGATGTTTTTATTCCACTCTTTCAATTTTTCTTTCAGCATCTTTAACTTTCTATTGAGAATGAACATGGGACAACCAACCACTGGAGTATTCCAAACCTTAGAAATTAAGGCACTACAATTCGGGTGAAGGGACCACATCTGCATAAATTTAAACTGGGAAGCAAAACTGGTTTCTTGAAAGTAAAACTCTAACAAAATTGGGAAGTGATCAGAGCGTTGCTTAGTTAAAGTTCTACAAGAGACTGAACTACACATATCAATCCAAGCATTGTTACATATTGACCTATCAAGCCTCTTTTCAGTAAAATTGGAACCTCTCCTGCCATTTGCCCAAGTAAATAGAGAACCTCTAGTTGGAATATGGATAAGATGGTTAGATTCTGACCAATTAAGGAAATCTTCTATTGGAATTCTAGAAGGGTTATGGGATCCTCCATACTCATGTGCACCAACAATAGCATTATAATCACCTATAAAGCACCATGGTATATTGTGTTGAGTTTGCAGCAAGTTGAGAGTCTGCCAAAGATTTCTTCTATGTAAATAGTTTGTGGAAGCATAAATAGCAGAAACACCAAAATCCTTACCTTGATCCCTCAGCAAAAACGAAACTTGTTGATTAGTATTGGAAATCACAAGTGGATTAATATTAGATGAACATATACACCATAAGTTTGGTAACATGTTACTTCTGTCATTAACAGCAAATAATTTAAATCCCAACCTAGCTAGCCATCTTTGAGGGAAAGAATCATAAGATATCCAGGGTTCAGCAATAAGAAGGAAAGTAGGCTTGTTTTGTTTCAATAATCTTTTAAGAGCTAATTTTGAAGGAGAGTTAGCTAAACCTCTCACATTCCAAAATAAGATCTTCATAAGGAGGGGTTAGATTTACCAGACTGAGATCTGGTTGAGAAATTGCTTCTAGTCGCTGCTTGAATTTTCTGCATCTTCTTTTTGTGCGCCCTAGATGTAACCAGTTGGAAGCCTTCATTGTGATGTTCTTCCAATTGTTTGTTTTCCCTTTCAATCTGTTCATCCACTTGCATCTCCAAAGCATTGGTTGCTTCTTGTTCTGACATGTTGACCCATGATTGTTTCAAAAAGGCCATATCCTTTTGCACCAAGTTCACATTAATCATATCATTTATATCATCAGCAGCTTCCTTGTCTTGAAGATGATATTGGGTGCTATCCACATATTCAGATACATTGGAGTCTGAATCATCCTCCTGGTTCCAATTTGACTGGTTATTTCCTGCAACACCCACAGCAGGTGAGATATCATGGTTTGGTGCTTCAACATCATGAATCATGGTTCCTCTATCATCTCCTCTGTTCTGCATATAATTAACAGTTGGCCCCATATCCTCTTGAGTGGGTTCTTTATCCATGTTTTGCGCAACAATGACCTCATTATTTGTTTCTTTTTCTAGATCAACCATCACTGTTTCCTCTTACCTTTGTCCTGTTTCTCAACATAAATCTGCTTTGACATGCTTGGCTGGTTTTTCTTCATTCTACCTTTCTGGTCATCAGGATCTTGCCTCATAGGTTTCCTTCTACATATTGCTACATGATGCCCAACACAATTACAAAATGAGCAGAAATCTGGCAAGTTCTCATACTCAAATTCCACAAAAAATGCATACCCTTTACGTTCAACTAACACCTTGTATCTTAGTTCATGCAGTAGATCTATATCAATAAGAACTCTTGCGAAGTGGCCAAAGGTTCTTTCCATGGGAGGCTTGGCCGTAGCAACATCAAGACGCAAAGGAATTCCAACACTATCGGCTATAGCGAAAAGAATCTTTGGTCTCTAGTATTCTTGAGACAACCCATGTATCCTCAACCATACTTGAGCAGATGTTTGTTTTTGTAGGCTAGGACTAAAATCATTGGTCCAAGTAAATAGTTTCAGAAAACCAGGGTTAAGATCCCACGAGTTAACAGAGCGCACCCTTCTTAAATCTTCTAGAGATGAAAAAGTAAATTCAAAGTATCCCTTACCAATAGAGGTGATGCCAAATCTACCTAGAGATTTCCACATCGTTTCCAGCTTTGCTTTCAAGGCAACCACCGTGAGCGGTGTTGCACCTTTGGCCCAGATGACGCGCCCATGAAGGTTATGCTGGCATGTGACCATGCCAGTATCGTACTCATCCTCAGGGATGTTGATAGCTAAACTATCACCTTTCAAGCAAGGTTTTGGCAGTTGGCTCAGAGGGATGTCACAAACGTTGTTTAGGGCTTGAGCGAAAGTTTTGTGTTGTTTAGGGTTAGGTTTTCGTGATGTTTCAGGTTGTTTCTTGGCTATTGGTACATCATAATCCAGAAAGGACCATGGAACGAACGAAGGAGGCATTGTGGGAAGGAAAGAAAGGGTGGTGGAGAGAGGTGGAAGAAGGTGGGGATGACGGTGGTAAGGGGTTTCCTAGGTATGAAGAAAGAGAAAAGTTGGTGGGTTCAAACAGTGAAATTTCCTCTTGAATTTTCGCCAGAGTTTCTCACTCTATCACTAGACATTTCTCGGATTTTCTTACATCAATAACATAGTACATTTGAAATCTCCCTCAAACCATTTTCAAGTAATAAAGTGATAAGTAAAATCGTCTTCACATGGATTGTCGTTTCAACGAGACAAATAGCAATACTTATTAAAACATAAAATAAAAACAAATAAATAAAATAAAAGAGAGTAAATTGGGGCAATTTTGCAAGTTTGATTTATTTGCACAAAGTAGTTGAGATTTAGTAACTGGTTTTTATTGCAGAGTTTTAGCAGCATTTAAGATTCTTCTAGTTCCCTCTATTTCCTTGAAGGATTAAAGACAAGTAATCGTTCAGGTATGAGATGATGTTTCTATTTAAGTGATGAGTTTGTGTAATTGTTACGTCCCTCTAGTTTTTAAGTTGCACTTTCTGTTCACAATAAGGTTATACTTGCTCTGAGGGTGTAGGTTGTCAATCCTAAAGGATCTTGTATGCCTACTTATAACCGAAAATTTAGTAGGTATTTGCACTTATCCCCCATAATCTATGAATAATTGAGCGGTTGCATGGCCTAAAACTGCCTATTTAGGAATTTATGGTTTTAAGTAGTTTAGTGTAATTTATAGTTTCTACACTAAATTTCATTGCAATTTACATTTCAAAGTTTTTTACATTACTTGCACTTTAAATTTTTGTCAATTTACTTTTATGCATTTTACTTTTTGTATTAATTTTTTAGTAAGTTTTTACATTCTTTACTGTTTAAACTTCAATCTCATTCATTTGAAGAAACTTTTTACATTTAAAACACTCACTTTCCGACATTTAAAAAAAAATCCATTGTTTATGTTTTCGAAGACAGTGTGCATGATAGTACCCCTTAATTTCTGAGAAATATACAACCGATGGGACAACCCAACCTCCCCCCCTCCCACCAAGGTCTCCTTATAAAATATAAGCAAAAATGAATGATAGAAAGTTGATGTATTTGAATCAATTGGTCGATCTTTGCAAATGTTAGTTCTTCTATCCTAGTAATTTTGACAACCATTCAAATGATTATAAATATAACTGCTAGGGCACCTTAACAGAGTTAAGATTGGTGAAGAAGAAAATGATAAGGAAGAGGATGAGAATGTTAATGATGCAAAAAACTTTGATCCCATTTTGCAATAAAATGTTTTTATTATGCTTAGTGAAATATTTTCAAGTATTTAGTTTTTGTTGTAGTTGATTAATAAAAGGTGAGGCACATAATTTATAGGCAAATTTATAAACAATACGTGTTTTTCTTCATTTTCTTTTTGGGGCTGAATGAGTTGGATCTCTAGAATTAGGTTAAAATTAATTAACGGATGATGGTGAATGAGCTTTGCTTCTTCAAAACGTACACCCCCACAATCAATTTTACCTCGTCTCAATATGAAACCAAATATGAATTCACAACATTAAATTAAGGATCACTTCATAGACTTGAAACATAATTTTTATTTGAAAACATTCACTCATAACACAAGGTGAGGCCTACGTTACCCTCTCTTGTTTAGGGAGTAATTACCCTGTCATGATATCAACCAATCAAAATGTAATATATATAGGCAACATTAAATGTCAAACAAATGAGTCAATTTTTTCTAAAAATAAAAGAGTTAATCTTAATCGTAACGTAACTTTGTTACCAAAAAAAAAAGAAGCATAAGGTAACTTTTAATACTTTTAATTTTTATTTAATTATATTAAGGTGTTCAATCTTAATTAATTTCCACTACAAGACTTATAACAAATAAAATTTTACATCAAATTTCTTTCATCTGGATGTCCTTAAATTCATCACTTACATTCATAAAATTTCTTCCATTCTAGAACCCCGAACGTGAGAACAAAAACATCTCCTTCATTTAAATTTCTTCTTTTTTATTCTCCCCTATTGATCAATTTTTGTTTCTGCAACATCCCGCTAAATCATCATTAGATTGCGGAATCAGTTAGACGCATCAAGAAAGATATATTTATCAAGGGTTAATTATAACGGGGAATATTTAACTGTGCAAAGTTAGCTAACTGAGAATGGACAAAGATTATACAGTTATGAGTTAAGAAGGGTAGACTGGTAATTTTGCCCATAGACTATATATAGGCCATGTCTTTCATTTCTTTCATTTCTCCACACATTTTCTCTCTCTGAGGATCAGACTTCTCCCTCCTCCCGAACTCTCCCTCTCGGTCTCACCCTCTCCTCCCTCAATCTCTTTTCTTAGCCAAATAAAAAGGGAAATTAACATGCAAATGGAATTCCTTGTATTTAATCTGATTAGAAACTGAAATCAAGCTCTAGTTGCATCCCTCCTCCTTCCATTTTGGCCGAGCCTCCCTCTTATTCTTTTGTTGCGGATTTTACAAGCTATGTTGATAATGTTATGCATGTGTGATTTTGGGGCTGCTTGTGGGTTACGCTCTGCAAGGAAGGCCCGCACGGCACTGAGGGAGTCCGATGTACCTTAGCTAGGAATTCATCAGTCATGTATGGGTAGGAATTCATCGGTCATGTATGGGATTGTACTCGGGGTTAGTCCACCCGATACACTCCGTAAAATGAACTCAGATAATATTGTTTGTTCAACGCTAACCTCTAACATAATGAATGGTTATAAATCATGATATGATATGTTTATTTTAGACTATGAAGATGAACTGTCGATGATCCTAGTATCTTCCCGATCGTCCAGTTTAGGATCATGTCATGAATGATCTATGTTTAGGTTTCGATGCGATTATCGTATCCTAAGTAGCGGTCTTAGGTTCCCTTGACCGCCATGACATGTAGAAGATGACAAGAGTTGTAACCTATGGTATGTAACCTTATGACGGTCCTAGTATGCACTACCGTCTAGGTAAGAATGCTCCACACACGTATAATCAACCGACAGGTTGTATTGTAGACACGTGGTGACCCTAGGTTTCCCCCGAGGTTACCTATAGCCTAAGATTAGGTAGAACTCACTGAGACAATATGTCTCATCCCAATCCTTATTTGTTTCAGATCAGCAGGTTGGTTTAGCAGGATGTAGCAAGCTTGTGGTCGAATGGATAATCAGCAAAGACTCGTTCGTACCGGCTACAGGATGTTGTTATGGATTCAAGATTGTTTTACTATGCCTTGGATAAATAGCGTTGTATTACTCTATGTACGAACGTGAGTTGTTGTGTATAATATTCATTCGAAGTTTTTAAGTTGTAAATTTTAATGTATCCAGTACTAAAGATAATGCACATTTTAAACTTTCTAGATACGTTTAGTGTGGGCGTTATATTTGGTATCAAAGCAGGTCGATTCAGATCGTGCCATGGGGCATTAAGTTTCAACTAACGTAGAGGGACCATTGGGTTCCGGGTAAATGTTGTAATTGTTGTTGTTAGTTGAGCCTGATCAACTCAATTTAGCATTCGACGATTAGGATGGATGCCTGGGAGCTGAATAGGGCCCAAGAGGAACCAAGTATGTGGTGGGGATGAACCGAGAAGTAGGAATTCAGATCAAGTAGCAGTGAGTAGGTAATTGTGTTAGAAGGTGGCCAGTGAACCCGTAGACGGAATTAAACTCCTCCGGTAGCACGAGGCGTTGATAGAAACAAGGTGGAGTATTTCTACGACATCAAACATGTTGTTGGACGGTATTTCGCATGTGTGGTAAGTAGAGGCTCAGAATGAAGGAGTCGGCATACTTCGATGAGATCGGGATGCTCTCAGGGATAGTGATGTGTGAACGAAGCCAAAGACTTGAATTCCCATAGTGGGCAAGGTTCTAATGTTGGGAATGTTGAGTGAGTTGGCAGAGAAACAAGTTAAGCCATTCGTAGCAAACAAAGTTCATGTTTTATGTGGAAGCTATGTGTTAAGTGTTAGAACGATTAAGACATTAGTTTCCAATTTACCATGAATTGTATCGATTGATGTTAATGCTTGCCATGCAAATGTTATAAATTGTTTTTATGATATTAGGGATGACTAATGTGCATCGGGTTACTTGCGAAACAATATGTTTATGTAAAATACGTTTTCATGAAAAACTAGGTTGAAGAAACTCGGTAATAGCCGAAATTTTGCTAATAGCGAAAATGCTCCAGCAGCATTTCGCTAATAGCCAACCTGGGGCGAAATTTTCAGCTTTTCCCAAAAGCTGTCAATTCGTCCCTAGGGTCCATAGTGGCTATTGGGGGTCGTCTTCACAGTCTTTTACACAATAAGGACCCTTTATAACATCAAGTATCGAGTGCACATTACATCCTAAGGTTTCTAAAGAAAAATGCATGGACGATCATTAACGAAATCGATCCGATTCAAGGTAACATCAGAAGTTAATGTGTCAAGAGTTAAGAAGGAACTTGGGCCAAGAGTTTTGAGGTTCCGGCATATGGAATGGATTTTGCGGATGTGAAGACATGAGGCAAGGAGTTAAAGTGGTGAAGAAGTATGTGAGACCACATGATTTCCGGATTTTGTGAAGTTATAGTTATTCCTCGAATCCATGTTTTGCTTGATTAACTTGCTAAGGCTCGTCGTAAAGATGGATTTTAATATTTACAAAGTGTGAAAATGGATACATGCATATGGGTGATTGGAGTTGACATTCTTGAACTAAATAGAGGTTCTGCAGGTCCTGATCGGTCACAACTCGCGTAGAGCGGTCTGAACTCACCTGGAGCGAGATTTGATGGCACGGTTGTGTTGTCCACTCATTCCGTGATTTTATAATAACGTCCGAGGCCCAGATTCACTATATGGTGAGGAAACCTCAACACCAATTACTCGTGTGCTAGTATTATGAAGTTTTCCTTAAGGGGAAATTCAACGAGCAAGCATTGGTATGATTAAGCGAAGCATAGTACGTGGGAACATGAATGTGCATGCATTACAAGAGGAAGTTCGGCGATAATCTTAAGTGAGTGCGCCTTTATGTCAGGATGGAATGATGCAAGAAGACTCAACCATCAAGCAAGTGGTGCCGGTTCAAAGGAGGAGCGGTACGAGTATATAATATGTAAGTCATGCGAAGTAATTTTGTGAAGCCGTGAGAAGAGTATATTAGCCCCTCGGTTCGCGACATGTAGATTCAAGGATGATATGCGAATTTAGATAATTATGCAGCAGTAAGATTGTGAGTTTCTCACAGGTTTCAACAGATTAATATTTGTGACTAAAGTTGGCTGACGGATTAGAGTAGCGCATCAGAAATTAATCAGTACAGAATTTACGGATTTCGCAAAGCCACTATTGAGGCTATGAGTTTCACAAGGAAGGAAAGCATGTTTTCTAAGTTTTACATTGTGATTCATACTCTTTTGTGTCATGCTTGTTAAATGATATGAATGCTTGCTATATTACTATTTTCTAAGGTTTCTATGACTACTAGAGGTAAGGTATGCATAGGGGGACTTAGAATTGAGGATTTTAATATCAAATACGAATTTTGCATTTTTGGAACCGAAGAAAACGCGCCATAAGCGAGCACACTTGCTTAAAGCGTGCAAACTCCAAAACCAACTCGCCATGAGCGAGCTTGGGGCGGGTAGCACAATTTTTTCAAAATGTGTTGGCTCGTTTTGTGGTTCTACAGTGCCGTTATGGGCTCGGTTTCGCAGTGTTTTCTTAAAATACATACCTCTTCGTTCCAAGAACCCATGTGCTACTATTTAAAACTTTCTTAAAAGAAAAATACGCAATAAGTATAGCCATTATTTAGCAAGGCATGACATTTGAGAGTGTAAATATACATGTGTTATATTTGGGTAGTATGCTAACCATTATGAGATGGCTTGAGAAGCTAACCACATTATGGTGAATCGCCCGAATTTGGAACTATTGGAAAAAGTTAAAGTTACCAAAATCTGCAATTGAGTCATTGAAAGACCGTATGATATGTCCAGAGATCTAATAAAGGTAAAATCAAGTACTAGAGACCTAACACAAAATGTAAGAGTATGTATTAAAGAGTGATTATAAGGATGTCAGGTGCATCAATTCAAGTTAGATTGTAATGAGGAGTATGTCGTCTAGACAGGTTGGAAATGTTGGTTAAGAATATTCGCCGAGAAGTGGATGTCTCTAAGACTTTAAGGAAAGATAAGAACGATGCCTAGCCGTCATGAAGATTATGAATAATGAAGGAAAATAAGAATGGATCGATGTCGTCGGAAAGGATTATGCAGATAACAGGGGAAGATTTTAGAATCAGAGGAAGTATTCCAAGTATAGGTAACCCTAAATTGGATTTGCAAGAGATGTGGGAACTATGAGCTTAGCGAAGTGTGTCCGACACATTGGTTCAGTCAGCCTTAACCTATCAGCTTGGGGTAAGTTTTATAAATGATTGAGATATAATAACCTTGTGTAGTAGTAGAACCTCAATAATCAAGTTTTGATGGGAAGAATCGGTCAAGAATGAACCCCATTCGAGAATTATGATCGAAGGTGATGAAGAGATATCAGTATCCATTCTCAGGTAAATTCTAATTTCGAGGACGAAATTTTCTTAAGGGGGGTAGAGTGTAACATCCCGCTAAATCATCATTAGATTGCGGAATTAGTTAGACGCATCAAGAAAGATATATTTATCAAGGGTTAATTATAACGGGGAATATTTAACTGTGCAAAGTTAGCTAATGGAGAATGGACAAAGATTATACGGTTATGAGTTAAGAAGGGCAGACTGGTAATTTTGCCCATGGACTATATATAGGCCATGTCTTTCATTTCTTCCATTTCTCCACACATTTTCTCTCTCTGAGGATCAGACTTCTCCCTCCTCCCAAACTCTCCCTCTCGGTCTTACCCTCTCCTCCCTCAATCTCTTTTCTTAGCCAAATGATGAGGGCATAGTTGTTCATGACACAAGTGCTTCAATTCAAGGGCTAGGAGGACCAATGACAAGGGCAAGGACCAAGAAAGCTAAGGAGGCCCTAACTCAATTGGTGGCAAAAGTCTTGGAGT
>Ga0228711_1007880_pt1 | contig 15248 bp, 14 predicted proteins | sample MedpolnodulmetaG_2_FD_177996 | JGI IMG/M metagenome (GOLD analysis project Ga0228711, IMG submission 177996) | Root nodule microbial communities from Medicago polymorpha collected in Santa Monica, California, United States - brown nodules | ecosystem: Host-associated > Plants > Roots > Nodule...
AAATCTCAGGATGTACAACTGCACTTGCGAAATTTATAGCTCGTTGTAACTTCCGGTGGTCAATTACTTCAACATCAACTAAGAAGATTGAACTAACTGGTCGATGATCTGAAAGCTGATTTTCTGCACTCTGATATTTAAGTTGCTTTATTCCTTTTCCAAGCCACAATATGCGATCACACCTGCATAATATACTTTGAACAATAAGTGTCAAATTAATGCACTGATAAAATATTCACATGCTTGCACTTACCATGCTGGAGATCTCTTTTTTCCCCCTTCTTGTGTGTCCTCGCCCACATATTTATCTGAGTTAACTTCATACTTGTAAGTAGGTGGGAAGTTTATCAACCCCTCTTTCCATCCTTCAAATACATGTCCCCTACACAACTCATTGCTTAGCTACAAATAAGGTAGCAAATTGCCAATTAGAAATCAAAACATTATTAGGAAAAACCTAAATACGATCGCGAAGTTGAAAAGAAATAAGGTCTAAAAAGTGTTTATAAGTTTATAACTTTTTTATTCTTTTTTACAGAAGTGGCACATGTCACCTTAAAAGCTTATTTTATAAGTTAAATCATGTACAAAATCTAATATGATATATGAAATCAAAGTCTCTCTATTTGTGCTACCTACCAAATTATCGATACACCAAGTCCAATAATGTTGGATGTATATAAAGTCTAATCAGAATCAAATGTAGGTTACTACATAGGCAGATCCTTGTGTGAATGTGGATTAACATCTGAATCCAAGTTTCGTGACAGCACTTGCAACCCCTTTGAAAACTCTAGGATTAGGCCTTGATTAAAATTAGAACACCGTATTGGAGACCAGTAGTTTAGTCCAAATTTCATGATTCTTACCTGATCATAATTCATGAGTTCATCCCACTTCTTCAGAGCTACTCGCTTCCGAACCTCGCCATCCGACATATTGATACGATAATTCAAATCTCCAAACCAGAAAATCTGACTGTTAGCAGAAAGCAATTCGTCAATGAATTCAAGATCTTCATTCACAACACCACTCAAAAAGATGCAAATAAGATGATTGTAATCTGTAGTCCCAAGTAGGTAGCTCGAATGGTGTGAGCTGAGGGACACTGAAGGAGCTTTAAGTAGGAGGTTTAGGGTTTGAACCCTAAAAGCTAACATAACTACTAACATATTAACATGTACCTATCCATATAAAAAAAATATGATAGTAAATGGACAACTTTTTAAATAAAGATAAACTTGCTTACTCGTGCGATGGAATTGTTCGTGGTTGATCTGTATCAAAGACTGATGAAAAGCGAGTGCGTTGTAGAATTTCATGAACATCTGAATTTCTTCTTTGTTCTGCTCCATCTTTCTGACCGGAAGCCAGATGAGAACAAACAAAGCACATGCGTGACTGAAAAACGGACATGCTAACTGAAACAGATCCCTGCATAAGTGATAATTTGTTACCTCATCTACTAAGGTTAACATGAGCATGTTAATATTATAAATAAATCATAAGTGTACACATAAAGTGAGTTTTCCTATGATCAGCATATAAAAATGCAGATTTGATATGCTATCAATAGATTTTAGTCTTTCAATCAAGATCAAATGATTTGAATTTGAAATCTTGTTTATTAAATCAAAATATGAGATATACAATCTTAATCTAATGACCAAGATCTATGACTAAAAGCTTATGTACCAAATGCTGCCTTATTATGGTAAATAGTTTTAAACTCAATCATAGAAAAAGTTGCACTACACCATTACCTTGTTTCCCATGTAACCCATAAGACCAACTCCAACAGGAGAAACTTTCAAATGATGAACATGCCTTCTTAGCTTTCTTTGCACCCAAACAGACACATATATTCCTACCATCTGCTTACTCACAATCCTAACATACTTAGGCTGTGATTTCACACTTCCTATTCCATTCACATCTTTGTCAATAGGTAATTCGAAAAAAGTATCATTTTCTTCATCAGATACATCAGCAAGGGAATCAAATACTTTAGGCACCATTTCTTGTTGATTTTCTCTCCATAACAAATTCAAATTTCCAGAACTTTGGTGTGAACACTTCGTTCCATAACCATACAAGGAAGCACTATCTATCAAGTTCAAGCCAATTCTAGCTGAAATGCTTCGTACTCTACGCAATTTTGGAGTCGAGTCAACATCAGGAATTGCATCCAATGGACGTTCAGGCCAATCAAGTATCGTTTGAAGATCAATGTCATATATTTTCCTCAATTCAAAATTCTTTTCTATACCAATTATGCTTTTCTCTCCCTCCTTTGTTCTAACAGGAGAAGGAGGGGCACTGTAGCTTTTCTGTTTAGTTTCAGGTTCAGAAGATTTGTTTAGAGTTCTCCGAATGATTTCTTCCCATTTTGGGATTGGTTTATTATCCTCTGCTCCAAACACATTTCCAGCATTCAATGGAACCACCTCTTGGAAACTGTAATGAGCAGAACATAAGGATGAACCAACCCTTGTTATTAAGATATTTAAATCACCGTAGAAAAATTTAACATAATAATGATTTAACACTTGTTATTAACACAAATATTTAACTCACTGTAGAAAAATTTGAACTAGAATTATAGGGCTTTACCCCTTGGGGAGCCCTTCCAGAAATTCTCGAAGGCCAAGGATAAACCAAGGCCTAAGAGGGGGTTTGGAAATAGTTTTCAACCAGCAATAGACGCGCCTCGGTTAGAACCTCATTAGCTGCGTCATTGCCCCAAGCGCAAAGATGCTTTCTTACGTAATAAGCTCAGCTTTTTATAATATTTGAAACACATGTTGGTTATGATATCAGCGATGTGGGACATAACATGATAAAATCACAGTGAAATAAATATATGAAACAAACTAACCCAATAATGTAAATATCCGATGGTTCTTCAGTACAAAGCCAGCCCTCAATTTCAAGATCATTACATGGAAGTATTCCAGCAACATTCCAAGTGCCAATTGTTACTCTGAAAATTAAACCATTTATAATGAATTTCATTGATAACTAACTATAAAGTTAAAGACATGTTACATGATCAGATTAACATCAGACCTCACTTCCTTGGTATTTATGTATTGAGCACGCAAAGTTTCTGATTTTCCTCTTCTGTGTCGTTTGATCATCCTGTATCGCTTACAAGATGTATCTGAATCAAAAATATCAAACCATATCACATATATAGTAATTTTCACATAAAATTTCGGATACTTATTAGTTAGTTACATATTAACACATCACTTTAAATTTCCTATCTTTTTTGCAAGGAACATTTCAGCTACGTATTTGCATCATAAATACCAACAAGTAATGTTTACTATCTTAAGATTCATTCTAGATTTCATATCAAGCTACCATTTTTTTTTTTAAGGAATCAAGCTAGCATTCTTAGAAGGTCCTTAAGAGAAAAGAGTACATATGCACACAATGAGACAATCTTAAATAAATAAATTTAGCAAAAAGTCTTTTTTTCTTTCAACCATCTCATTTAATTTACACCGACAGATCATTGCAAATAAATAAAGTATCGTCTGATGTTTGACATGGGAATATGGATTGTGTCCTTTGTGGAACACATTTATTTAGAATTTCTTATACAAATGGCCACAGAAATTTCACACTACTCCCTCTATTCCATTTTATATGTTATTTTAGCAAAAATACTTATATTTTTTATTTTACAATAAAGTAATAATTTTTCTTCTTTTTATACCCTTAGGCTTTAACTATTATTAATATTCTTGTTTATCAAAAAAAAATTCAACTTAATTAAATGAAAGATAGTAAATGGTGTATTTTTTTAAAATCTATGAATATTCCTCAACTCTCACCGTAATTGTTGCACTTATTTTACATTGATTAAGAAAAAGAATAATATATATATAAGTAAGAAAATATTATAAATGAAAGAAAATAGTAATTTTACCAAATTAACCCTATCTTATTAGTTATATGTGTGTTCACACTACTACCTTAAGTGTAAAGTAAAAAAATTGATTTGGAATTAACGTGCATAATGTTAATTAGGCTTAATTGCAATTTTGTTCATTCTAGTTTATTAAATTTATGAAAATAGTCATCCTTTTTTTAAATAAAACTTGTTTGTCCTCTATTTTCACATATGTTGCAATTTTGATCATAACTCATGTATTTTGCTTTAAAAATGGTGACTTTTGGCGAATTTTAGTCTCAAGAATAATATTTTCTCTTTAGACTCAACATCAGGGCAATGAATCACTTTTTTTAACTCCAAAGTTCACCATTTTTAAGGTTAAAAATATGAGTTGCAACCAAAATTACAACATATATGAAAATAGAGGAACCAAAAAGTTTAAATTTAAAAATGGATGACTATATTTGTGTGTTTGATAAAATAGACGACTAAAAATGAAATCAAAGCATTGGCATTTGAGATGGTCTAAAACACAAAATATACATTAAACATGACATCAATGGTTGTATACAAAAAAATTGACATGGAAGCCTATAAAGGTTTAAATAAATATTAATTTTAAAATTTCTTCTTTGCAAACTAATAAAACAGGACAATCAGAGTTATCATAAACATATCTCAGTTGATAGAGACGGTGCATTATAATAAACAAGGATCCACATTCGAACTTCGAACTTTCCACTTATTTCTTTTAAAGTTGAATTTACTAGACTACTTAAAAAAAGGACATTCACAACAGCTCCATAGGTAATACTAATAATTACCAACAATATTATCATAGATCGTTTTAAAAAAGAAAACTGCATAAAGAAACAATTATTTTTTCTGATTACTCTTATTAATCAAAACAGAATATTTAATTAAAATATCTATATCCTCTCTTTTCTTCTATTCCTTTCTCATCAATTAAACTAACTACTACAGAGCAATATGCATGCAAATTGGAAGAACAAAAAAAGGAAGAAGAAAAAAGAGAGAAGAAAACAATCAGTCTAAACAGAAATAAGAATCTATAGTAAATGCTGAAGTTCATACCCTCATCTTCACTCTCAGTTTCAGTGTCAGCTTCATCTTCACTAAAATCACACACCTTTTGCTTTATATTCAACCATTTCTTCATCACTATGGAGGGCCAAAACACCTGCATTAATCAAACCAAATGATAAAGTTTTAAAAAAATGCAGCTGATATTTATTTGTATATCCTCATAACATAGAAGTTTACAGAGCATGTTAAGGTTAAAGTTTACCTCTGAACGTTTTCCTTTCCTTGCTTTCATTGCACTTCAAGTCAAAATACTCAAAAGTACTTGCTTACTGTGCCATACTTTCAAAGCTCAAGCTTTTAAATATGGAAGCTGACAAATTAATAGGTAGCTAATAAGTAACTAACAAATAGGTTTAGGTCCTCTCAGATTGTAACAATTAATAAAACAAAGTTGCAGTTATTAATTATTATATAAAAAGTTGGAGTTGTTTAAATGCACTATAGAAAGGAGATCCTAATAGAACAAATAGAAAAGGACATGCGAATGTGTGACATGACAATTTCACCAAAGATATCCACAACCACAACTTTCATAATAATGGTCCCAACAAATCACAACATTCTCATAATAAAACACGGGCAAAAGAAAGTTCAACAATAAATTTCGTTTTCAAGAGAGAAAGATTTCTAAATGATAAATCGGTGAATCAATGCCAAAAAACAGAAATGTTCATTACAATCAACTAGCTAATAAAAAAAATATAGTTACATTATAAATAATCCAAATGGCTATTTTCTTCTATTAATTTAGAGCAATAATACACAAACTAATATCTACTTCATTAGTAGAATCACTACAGCCACAAAATGTAGATGTCAATACATCAGAAGCCACACCAAAACTAATGAATAGTAGGCAATTTTTTCTCTATATTCATAACATACCAAATTCATATTATTTTTCACAATTAACAAAAAATAGTGTAATTCATAAAATAATTCAAATGGGTATTGTCTCCTATTTTTGTTCCTGTTTAGAATAATAATGCATAAACTAATATGTACTACAGTAGCAGAATTAATTGCTGCCACACAAAATATGGAAGTGAATACATCAGCAGAAACCAAAACAGAAATTGATGACGAGTGGTGGCCAAAAAGAATAGATACTTACAAATCAAGTATCAAGTGTGTAAGATTTAGCATTGATCCCCACAATGGAGAATGGAGAAGTTTCCCTAACTAGTAAAGATCTTATAATATAAATAAGAACCGGATTTGAGACTTTATAAATGGATGATTAGCTCAAAGAGGCGTTTATATGAGTACATTTTTTTTTTTATAAACACATATTTCACATATATTAAGAAAAAGTTGACAACGTAATTAATATTTTGCGCGTGATACTATTCTTTTTATATAACAAAAGTTTAGATGAGCTGGACTTTGAGGACTCACTAGAGTCATGACAGATCTCAAAGTTTAAGGATTATTTTTATTGTATACAATTTTTTTCATATAAGTTGGACTTTGGTGGCTTATAAGGGTTAGGCAGGTTCAAAGAGCGCTTACACTCTACCCATCAAAGAGGCCCACATATAGACAACGGAAGTTAAACTCAGGAACTTGTAAGTGAATCGACTTTTTATCAACTAAGTCAATCTTCATTGATTGTGTATGACTATTATTAAATCACTCTTTATGTATAGATGTATAAAATATTTATTTTTCATATTTCAAAACAAATTAGTAGTATTAATCATAGTTATATATATTTGGAAAGAACAAAATTTGGAAAGAACAAAAAGAATAAATGTATCTAATATATAATTAAGAACCTGGGAAGTATAAGCAAATGTTTTTTCAGGAAGAAAATGTTGGTGGTTATTTGTTGGAAATTTCTAAAACTCATACATAAAAGGACAACCGTGAGATTTCAAGTAAAGATGTTCAAATTAACAACATCGACATTAATAGTTGAGTTGGGTCTTACGGACGGTTCAATTATTAATATTAGTGTAGGTCGGTAGACAAGTATTCTCTTCTATTTTTCCCTCTATTTCTCTTCTAGTAAAAACGGATATAGAATTGACAGCCTCAGCAGCATATTTGTTTTATTAAATTGACCCACAAAACTGAATGATGATTTAACAAAGTGAGGCCATGTCGGGCAAACGCACTATATGTGAAGGTAACAGTGTTGAAAGCATGCATCCATCTAAAATCTATTCTATTTTATATCAAATGGACAAGCAAGTTGGTGGGGAATAACAACTCGATCATGTGTTTCAACTTTAAATACTTATTTTAACTTAACAAACACATTAATAATGTTAAAAACTTTTGGTAAAACTGGAATTTATCGAGTGATGATCAATAAATGACAGCAACTTCCTTCCTAGTAAATATTATCTTGGCAACGTGGAGTTTTTAATGTTAATGGCGACAACAATCATGTTAGTGTTAGATATTATTTAACTATAAACATGAATATTTATGGACAACCCAAATAAATAAACAAATCATTTCTTATACTTATAGGATCTACACTGTTTTGGATTGAATTGGATTCATAGATATGTGGAATGCAAATACAAAAGTAATAATCGATCTCAAACAATCGATGAATAAAGTAAGTCACAAAGTAATTAGTGGCTTTGTGAATCTTCCTCAACCAAATCCTCGAGTTATCGTTGAAGCTTTCAAACACTACAACCCAGTTGTAGGATTATACGAAAATAACATCCGACAGGGTGTATTTCTCGGAATTTGCGATCAACTTAATAACTCAAACTAGTCCAGGAGCCAGCCATAAAATACGGTACAACACTACAGACATGAAGAGAAATTGAGATTATAATAGTGCACTATTGTCGATTTATTTGTTTTTTTTTCAAAATAATTAACAACAATTTACGATTTCAAACAGTTGCCGATAATCATTTACCAAAGCTTCATCAGTTTTTTTTATCACATATTACACGTTGATACATCTCACGCACCAAACCGATTATTGCCACGCAACTTTAGTACACAAAAATAAACACCAGAATGAAGGTGATGTATTTTAAATTGTGAGGGAGTAGCTTCACATAGATACATTCAACTCAAATTTAGGGCAACATAAAGCACCAATTTCGACCCCAAATTACTGACAACACTACGTTTAACATCTTCATTTACTCCCTAAACTACGGTGATGTTTTCTCAACTCAACAGAATGTTTACACACAACAAAATGAAGATGTGTTTTCATGTCATGGAAAAAAGTGATGGACATCCATAGTAGTGTGAATGATAAACAAGTTAAGCAAAATACATTTCTTTGAAAAACTTCTAGCCTCAACTTCATTGCCCACAACAACAATCTTTGAAATTCAGCCAGCTGTGGCTACAGAGTGATCACATTATGGTACAACGGCTCCTCTCTTCAGCTGGTTGTGAGTTTACTTGCTGGAACCTCTGTGACTCGGATGGATTGTATGTGAATTCCGATGTATCCAGCCCATACTGCAGAAGGAGCACCATTGGTGTCAGATAGTCATACACAATGCAATAATTATTTTACAAAACACAAGAATAATAATGTGACCCTTTCAATAGTCTCATGCAACAATCAGAGATAGTCCTAAATAGAGCTATGTAAATAGTAAATAGACATTTATTGTGAAAATACCAATGCAAAAAGGATGGCAAATAGACTGTTATTGTGAAAATACCAATGCAAAAAGGACATCATGCTTTACATGACACGAAAAACAAAGTATAATCAGGTTTAGCCATTCATTATAGACATGAAATCATCAGAATGATCAAAATACTTCTTAATGATTTGCTATGAAGCTCAGATACTTTATACAACATGGGTGCCATATGGCCCAGATACTAACTACTTAAATCCAACATATGGAAAAAGTTGTCCTTATACGGTTTGGCCAATTCTCACCTCTTCAGCTACTTTTTGGGTTGAATTAGGCATAAACTAGTCCCTATAAAAATAGCAGCCAGACACCGACACGCCGACACCGATAATAATCTGAGAAAATGACATAATTCAGTGAAATCATATGTGTTGGTGTCGGACACTGACGTGTGTCCGACACCGGGACACACCTAATCCGAGGAGTGTCCGTGCTTCATAGGATAAAGTGCATATGGGCATGTGCATGGGACATTCAAGATGAACCTTAGACGGAAGGTAGATCGGAGGGAGACACTGCAAATGGAGGTATCATACTAGATACTCCAAAGATGGAGGAACACGGTGGAAACCAGGAAATCATAAAGGAAAACGGTTCCCAAAAAAAGTGTGCTGATGGACAGCGAGTCCACTGAGTAGGCATAAATTAAGATTTTTTCGTTAGGATCTGAATACTATCTTTGAATTTGGACTATAGGCCTAATCTCTACGTGATGTGGAATCTCAACACTCTCCCTCACAAACAAGACTACAACACATTTGGTGTGTGGACAAATGCAAGTGAAATAATACGAATTACAAGAGATATGTTATGCAAAATTTATAAAAGTATAAACATATAATTCAAATGCATATATTTGTAAAGAAACATTGATATTTTCATAATATTTGATGATCAGAACTTACAACAAGACATGCGATCATAACAAAAAAACATAAAAACATATCTTCTCTTATCCATATAAGAAATTTATTTGTTTAATTCTAAATATGTCACAAATGTATCTTTCAATAACCAGTGTCAAAATGTTGCACAAAAGCATCACTAGTCCTATTTAAAACAAGTCTTGCACACTCTATTCAGGTGCTTTATGCTTACTTCATATACCAAGAGAAGAGACAATTCTGTCAATTCAAACATTCGATCACCACCATCCTCAAATTGATCATGTAGATTTCCACTAACATCCCACAACCAAGTCAAGTCACTATTTTTTTTATTTCCTCAAAGAATGAATAGAGTACGTATTCCCATTTTCTCACAACATGATGAATAATGAGCCTAATCCCCCATTATTTGATATGAAATTATGTTACTAAAGACAAACACTAGTACCTATTTCCACATGTGCTATACTTTTGATACTGACCAAACAAGGAAATAAATCGTGAAATGTACCGAATCTGAAAAACTAATCCCAAGATTAAGATATGATGTTATGTCCTAAGATATTGTTTTGTAGGCTAAAATATTATGATATATTTTTCATATATTCTACAAGGTCAGACTATTGCAAGTTCCCAAGGGCCAACAGTTTATCACTAGCTTTTAAAAGTATTCTCGAGAAGGTGAGCCAGTGGATGGGAATCTTCTGGGGAAGGAAAGAAATACACATTTACATTTGTTATGGAGAAAGAAAAGTGAATCATTAACCTCTTTGGCCCAAAAGGGCTTCACCACTGATTATAATAGCACCACAAACTAAAACTTAAGACAAACAAATGAAAAATTCTCAACACAAGAATAATAAATAAAGTGAACTACAGAGACAAAAGATTGCACCTTCTCCCTCATCCTTGTACTCCATGCATCATTTCTGCTGGAACGTGGATCAGTTGTGCCTGTAACTGGTACACCTGGTGCAGGTCCTGCTGGTCTATTGAGCAAAGGCTGACGGACTTGCTGCCTTGGATTAATGAACTCTTCATCACTATCGTAATCTACTGGCCTATTTGCAGCCCGGACAATAAGGGCTAATATGAAAAGAAGTGCCTACAATTCCATAAGCATAACAATTGGCACATCACATTCACATAATACAACTATTAAAAAAATTATATTGCTGTGTGCCTCTCCAAAATCCTGGTGGTGGGTAAGTATACGGTGAGAGGAAACTTTTTTAATACAGTAAAATATTTTTGAAACATCAGAGTAATACTAAATTAAACGAAAGATATGTTAAGGGCAAGGCACTTTGTTTCCAAGACATTTGAATATCAAAGCTGAAGACAAGACAACTGAATTACACATTATATTATGCCTATTTTAACTTTATATTTACTCCCTTAACCATTTTATCTTCTTCTTTCTGCTTTCTCAGAATTGATTAATAAATATTTTTTCTTCAACACTTCCCTGTGAAACTATATCCTTATGATTTCACTTTTGATCGATAGAACATACTACCAAAACTCAAAAGCATGGCCAAAAAATTCATTTACTAAAAGTTGACTCCGGTGTAATGACTACCAGCATGTTAGTTACAATCAACTTGGCAGTATGGGAGGTGTTTCTATCAATTAAAAAAATAGTCAACTTCTCCGATCATGAATTCAAACATATGCAGAATAAGTTATTAGTTCTTAGCCTATTTTCAATCACAACGGTTCTTGCTTACCTCAAAGATAACAATCCCAAGGGCAACCCATTTCACAATAGTCCAGTTCTCTCTCAGAAAGTTATAAAGCATATCAAAATCTCCAGTTTTGTCCCTTGGAATTTCCTGAAAAGAAGATAATTATAAGATGGAAAATATAACTTCTAGTACTTCATATCATAAAATACCAGTGACAACTTACCTCTTTCCAGTTTTTGTCAAAAAATATAAAGGCTGCACATCCAAGCTCTACTAAGATCAACAAGACCACCAAAATTGAATACTTTGTTGGATTAAGAAAAACTAAAATAACAATTCCTATAAGATTAATGCATGCACACAGTTAAACACAAACACACACATAGAGGGAGAGAAGATGGAAAAGATGCTTAAACTCATGCTTTTGGATATTAGTAGAAACTTTAAGAACACAATAAATATGTTAGATCATAGCATAAGACATTCTAGAAGGATACACAGCTCAGGCAGCAACCATTCCGTGTCATAGATGCAATACAACCAAAACAAGAAATGACAAAGAGAACTGCCCCAACTCCAATGAATAAGTAAATAAACCTGCCAAACATGAAATACACAATCAGCTTAAGCAAGTGAGAAGATAAAATAGTATGCGATGTATATTAAAGTAACAATTGTGGTGAATATAACCCATTAGGGCGAACTCAGACAGAAAGTATCAAGACAAAAAAAAATACATGTGACGTTTTGCACATGACTGTCTCTTGTAAAACAAATACAAAGGTGTCACTTGTAGGTCTGATAACAACTACACATCGAAGAAATAGATGTTTTTTCCAACCCACATCCAGTGTGTAGTGTATACCAATATATGGACCGTAAATAAAGTAATTTCATTTGAAGTTTTTTATTTCAACACTAGCAACAATAAGTACTTCATCAATTACACCAAATAATGAAGCGTGCTTCCGACTATAGCACAACTACATTCAATTGGCATTGGAAGATCTCCACATATCTGCTTACAATAGAAATATTAAAATACAGGTCATATCACTAACGCTAACTGTAAATGCCTGATTCCTATGACCTAAGTGAATCTTGCAGGAAAGCCCAAATGCATTGTACCCATTATTTTTCCAAAGAAAGTTGGAGTAGTTTTTGCTTTAAATTGAAAGAACTTTAATCATATAGATGCAATTCTGAATAATTTTGAAACAACCCCCTATCCCATTAGCACAGGCACAAATTACTTCATTAAATAAAGCAAAGCAAACCAATGCAGCAACGAACTCTAATGAAAACAAAAGGTATAATTGTTTACTGTAAACTCTACGAGCAATCAACTCAATGCATATTTCTCAATCAATACGCCCCAAAAACAGGCAAGAAAGTAAAAGCATTCATACCAAGCCTTGGGCAAATTATCAAAAATGTTGTCCGAAAGAGGCAACGCCATAAGCATAGGTCGGCCAAGTTGAACTAGAGTTTGATCATCACTGACAGCAGAAAGAGTCATAGAATTATCCGAAGCTCTACTGAATTCAACCAGCAGATAAATCCCATACCCCACCATTGCCAGACCCGTAATGGTCAGTATGAAGTTCAAAAGCTTCAATAGACATTCCCAGCAACCCCTACAAGCCATCCTCCTCTACTCACAATGTCACTTGAATCCTTCAATCAAAATCAAAACAGTTTCCAATGCACAATATCTTTTCTCTGCACAAAAGACATGAAATGAAAGGCACCAAAACATTAAAAGCATGGTCTTTTGATATACACATGAATTTAAACATCATGGATTCTATAAGACAATTGGCCTATGTCAATCCTAACCTTAATTTCGTCAAATTAAGAAACTCAGTAGAAAAATCTTGGGAAAAATGATGGGTGACTTAAAGCATTCATTTTTATGAATATTAAGAAAATCCCCAATTCTTTTTAATTGATCATGTTGTTTTTTAATACAATTACCATAATTTCCTATAAAATCTAGCTCAGAAAATCATTGAGAATTCATCAAATAAAAAAGAAATAAATTGATTAAATAAAAAATAAAACAGGCAAGGTTTTGAAGAAAAAAGTGGTAAGAAAATTGAAAATGTGAAAATAAGTATGATTGATAGAAGGTAGAATTACTTACAAATTAGAATGGATGATTTCTACGATTGTTGAATTGCGAAGTTGAAATTTTTGGGATCAGTGAAAAGAAAACCAAACAGGAAAAAGAAACGATGATGACTGGAAAGGAATGAATGTGTGGATTGGAAGGACTAAATGACATTAATACCCTTATCCTATACGCGTTTCTCACAACTAAAAAACGTTATGTTTTCGATGTCGTTTCTGGGACACGTAAGGAATTTCAAACTTTACCATTTTCGGTGTGTCTACTTAAAAAAAAAAATGTGTTATTTGAACAACCAATTCGATTAACAACTTATATGACAACCATAATTTAGAAAGAAAAAGTAAGTATTTGTATGGAAACCAAAGCAATAGAGAGAGTAAAAAATAATGTGAGTATGAGAGAAAAAGTTGTCACTAAATAAATGTTCAAATATCATTTCTCAAAGTCAGATAGTTGTTTCAGTAAACAAACAGAGTCATGAATCTAAGGATGTTGTCGCACGGTTACAACTCTAAAAAATCATTATTTCACCATTTTAATTAATTAAAAATAAAAAAACCTTATGATGGTTTATTCCTTTGGAGTTTCTCGGGTTTTATTTCCGGTTCGGATGATATTGTGTTACGTGAGCTATCTACTATCTATTATGGAATGATCATGGCAAAAGATTTGGGTTATGTAGAACGAACTTGCTTGCTATTCAAATTCTCTTGCTTGTATCAACTTTATAAATGGCCCATTGAGAGGTACCATATTTATGTTGTTCTCATCCAAGACATAAAACAAATGTTTCAACAACCCAATGTAACGTTTTCTCACACTCGTAGAGAGGGAAACTATTGTACAAACTACATGGCAAAGCTTGGAGCTTCTTCTAATATGGAGCTTCTTCTTCATGATGTCCCCTATTGGTCTTGTTAATCTTCTAAGTAGTGATGTTGCTGGCACTTTGTTCTTAGGAAATAGTTAGCATGTTTTTTCTTTTCTGTTTTGATTTTCTAGCCTTTATCATTTTAACAAAAAAAGAATGAGTTACACCCCAAATAAATCCACTTACACAAAAAAAAAATTGAAATTTAATCATAATACAAAGGCTTAATTGCATATTTTGCCTCCCAAATTTATCAATAGTGCAATTTTAGCCCCCATATTTAAAATGAGTGATTTTGGCCTACAAGATTACCCTCTTTCTGAATTTGTAGTCCCCCACTCCAATTTTGCGCTTAGTTCGAAATTTTAATGATGTGGCGTCCTTGTTTCTGACCACATTAAGATATTAATAATTAAAATATCCTTGTTATATGGCTTCAAGGCTCGTTTAAATTCTTCTCTACCACGATGTCAAGGACCCCAGACTGAATTAATTGATCATGCATGCATATAGGAGACTCCACATGTTTTCAAATAATAGCAAAATCTCCATCTCTCAAATAGGTTGTTTAGACTTGGTTTAGTGCTCCTAATTTTTGCACCTAATCAAACATACGTGCCTTTCATTTCCCCTCAAAATGTCTATTCTTTGTTGCTTTGCTTCTATCAATTTTGCACACAGGTTTAAATATCCGGACCAAATCCACTAAACTTTGAAATAACCCTAAACAAAATAAAAGTTGAGGCTTTTGTATTACGAATCTCTAAAATTCAAGATAACCTTGATTAAAAAGTCACAAATAAATTGGAAAGTAGTAGAGGGTAATGATTGAAGAATGAATTTGGAGTAATTGTGTTGTGTTTGTGTGTGTGCAAGAACATGTTGAGTCTTCCTTGTTGCTTAGTTTTATTTTTTTTTCTTTCTATTTTTTTCTAATTTTTAATATCCATTGTGGTCAAATGATAAGGATGGAGTGGGAGCTACGAAATCAACAAAAAGGTAAATTTTCCTTA
>Ga0228711_1007883_pt1 | contig 15242 bp, 7 predicted proteins | sample MedpolnodulmetaG_2_FD_177996 | JGI IMG/M metagenome (GOLD analysis project Ga0228711, IMG submission 177996) | Root nodule microbial communities from Medicago polymorpha collected in Santa Monica, California, United States - brown nodules | ecosystem: Host-associated > Plants > Roots > Nodule...
AGCACAAGTTAAATACCAAAGAATTAATCAAAGTCCATTTAATCCTTAATCATTAAAGTTTATTATCTTTAAAATTAATTTGGGATTTTGCCTCAACAGTTGTAAGGAAAATGTGTGCTCGGCGGTTATGAATTCGTAGGAAGTGTAACCGCCGAGGAGAGATTCACGGAAGCCATGATGGTGATTGTTATCGTTCTTTTGAACTGGTCAATGTTGCTCTGAGCACCCCCTTGTTCCTGGTCACATTGCAACTTTCATCAAACTTGTTCTTGTATATCCACTTAGTACCAATAACATTCACACCTTCAGGTCTAGGGACCAAATCCCACACATCATTTCTCTTGAACTGACCAAGTTTCTCTTACATAGCATTTATCCAGAACTTATCAGTTAAGGCCTCTTTAACATTCTTTGGTTCAAACATAGAAACAAAACATGAGTTGAAAATTACTTCTCTGGGTAATCCCTTAATTCAGATTTCCTATGATAAGGTCCTTTGGATGGTCCTTTTGAATTCAAATAGATGGATCATTATTGACTTGTACCTCACTGAAATCTGACTCAATGTTGAACTCAATGTTTGGGACATCTTTTGGAGAATCAGATTACTAAGAGGATGTTCCAACATTGTCTTCGACATTCGTGGCCTTTTCAATTGTAGAATCATCAACAAACACATTAATGGACTCCATCATAGTATTGGTTTTTGAATTGAACACCCTGTAGGCTCTACAGTCCATGGAGTAACCACGAAATAATCATTTATCACTTTTAGGATCCATCTTTCTTCTTTGTTCACGATTTGTCAAGATGTAGCACTTACTCCCAAAAACATGAAAGTATTTCATAGTTGGCTTTCTACCTTTCCATAGTTCATAGAGAGTATAAGAAGTACCACACCTTAGAGTAACACAATTATGAATGTTGCAAGTAGTGTTCATGGCTTCAACCTAGAAATGATATGGTAGATTTTTAGCATGTAACACAACCCTTACGGAGTCTTGCAAAGTTCTATTCTTGCGTTCAACAACTCCATTTTGCTAAGGTGTAATGGGAGATGAGAACTCATGAGTTATTCCCTCATATGAGCAAAATTCTGAAAACATAGCATTCTCAAATTCCTTTCCATGATCACTTCTAATTTTGACAATAACACTTTATTTTTCCCTTTGTAGACTTTGACACAAATCCTTGAAGACTTCGAAGGTTTCTGATTTTTCTCTAATGAAATTCACCCATGTAAACCTTTAGAAATCATCAACACACACAAAGACATAATTCCTCCACCCAAACTTTCAACTTACATAGTGCCCATGAGATCCATGTGTAGTAATTCAAGAACCTTAGTAGTGACCTGATGTTGAAGCTTCTTGTGGAACATCTTGGTTTGCTTTCCAATTTGACACTCACCACAGATCTTACCTTCTTCAATTTTTAGTTTAGGCAACCCATGATGGCTTCTTGAGATATGACCTTCTTCATGCCTTTAAGATTAAGATGCCCAAGCTTTTGGTGCCATATTTTGATTTCATCTTCTTTAGACATCCAACAAGTGGAAGAATAAACTTTATCTTAAGGAACCCACAAGTAACAATTATCTTTGGATCTAACACCTTTCATCAGAACATCATCTTTGTCATTTTTAACCAAGCATCCAGACTTAGTGAAGTTGGATTTCAGACCTTGATCACATAATTGACTAATGCTTATTAAATTAGCAGTTAATCCTTTCACTAGTAACACATCATTAAGTCTACGGATACCATTGCAAACTAGCTTTCCTACTCCTTTGATTTCACCCTTAGCTTCATCACCAAAAGTGACAAAACTGGTGGAATAAGATTTAATGTCAACTAAATACTTCTTGACCCCTGTCATATGTCTAGAACATCCCCAATCAAAGTACTAGTCTTCCCTTGAGGAGACTCTAAGAGATGTATGAGCTATAAAACTAGTATTAACAGCCTTAGGTTTCCATTCTTTTCTAGTTTGAATCTTCACATGGTTAGCTTTAGGTTGTGTTGGATGTTTAGGATAGCCATACAATATATAACAATAAGGTTTTATATGACCCTATCTACCACAGTAATGACATTTCCAAGGTACAAATTTGACTTTAGTTTGGGTTTTCTGAAGTTGGACAAGATGTTGTGACATCTGGTTCGACATTAGAAATCCAGTGTTACTTTCAGGAGACACAAATTTAGCCATGGAGATTCCACCTTGTTTATTTATGGACTGGTAATTAAAACCTACCCCTGTAAAATTTCTAGAACCCTTCCCAACTTGAAGAATCTCATCTAACATATCAAAACCAGTGTTCAACATTCTAACATATTTTGTCATGTTATCATCAAGTTTGGAAGTTAACAAGGTTACCTCATCTTGTAAGCCTGAGATAGTGGATAGGATTTTATCTTTTTCAATCTGCAGTCTTGCTATAATTTTCTTTTGTTTTTCTCCTTCCAAACAAATCTCCTCACATTTGGCATAAAGCTTTTTTTATGAATCTACAAGTTCATCATAGGACACATCGCCATCACTGTAATCTTCATCAAATTCGCACCTACCAGTAAAAGCAGTGACATGTTTAGTTGTTTCATCATCAGGTTCTCCTTCTGAATTATCATCTGACCAAGAGACAAAAACCCATTTTTCTGTTTCTTGAGGTATGTAGGACATTCTGATATGATGTGACCAAAACCTTCACATCCATGACACTGAATTCATTTCCCTTGGTTTTGCTTCTCATTAATCTTTTCTTTGCGTTGGAACCCACTGTTTTTACTGATGTCGAACTGCATGTTCTTGACATTTGGTCAAGACTTCCTGTCCATTCTTTTCAAAACCTTATTAAATTGGCTTCCAAGAAGCACAATTGCATTTGAAAAACTTTCATCGGTATCCACATTACATTGTACATCTTCCTCCTCAGTGTTGGATATGAAAACAATGCTTTTGTTCTTCTTCTCAGTTCTACCATTGATGGCCAATTCAAAGGTTTTTAGAGACCCAATAAGTTCATCCACCTTCATATTGCTAATGTCTCGGGCTTCCTCAATGGTTGTGACTTTCATGTCAAACTTCTTGGGTAGATGTCTAAGAATTTTTCTAACCAGCTTCTCTTCAGACATCCTTTCTCCCAAAGCACTTAATGTATTAGCAATATCAAGAATGCTCATGTGAAATTCATGAATGGATTCATCATTTTTCATTATGAGATTCTCAAATTTAATAGTGAGAAGCTGAAGTCTTGACCTCCGTAATTTAGAGGTGCCTTCATGAGTGGTTTTGAGGATCTCCCAAGCATCTTTGGCCAAAAATGCATATTAATTTTTAAAAACATCTCAGCGGAATAATAGTTATAACATCTCATCATCAACCAAATAAACATCTCAAAGTAACCATATAATATAATCATAATACATCACCAAAATGAAATCTCAACCTCAACATAATGAGTGAATAAGTCTCAAAGACATGAATAATAAACGACTCAAGACCGACACCTAATCAGAGCTCTACAACTAAGACTCAATGCAAAAGACGAGGTAGCTTCAAAGCTAGCCTTCAGTATACTCACCAAGCAAGCAAAGAAACTAATCCTGCAAATCACCTACGTCATTTAAACAAATGACGCGGTGGTCAACCGAACGACCGCTGGGGGTTAGATACAATTCCACAATAAAATATAATCAAGTAAAATAAAACTTTATATTTCATTTTAAAGGATTTAGTAAAACTCTACATCATTATAAATCAATCAAGTATACAAGCATATTGAAGCAATGCATACAATTCACCTTTTCAAGTATTCACAACATTCACCAATGCACTTACACACCAATTCACAAGTGCATGCAATGGTCTAGACTCTTCTAGATGCATGTGGTACCATTAGAATTCCGGAGATGATTTTGAAGGTGAGAAAAACTGGAGGGGGGGGTGGGGGGTTGAATTGTGTTTTCAAAAACTTTTCTTCCTTACGTTCTGAAGAACTGTTCCCCGGTTCAGAGTCTGAAATAGTCCAGAGTCTTAGTGCAGCAGATAAATGTAAGAGAACATAGAAAGAAAGAACACAAGCAATTATACAGGTTCCTTCCACAAACCGGAAGTAGTCTTGTCCCCCCCTTGCACTTCCAAGAAGAGTTCCACTAAAATGTAATGTCGAATTACAAGTTGCTCAATCACACAAGAAAGAGACTTCTCAATGCTCAAGGACAACTCCAAGAGACTTCTATGCTCAATCACACCTGAAAGAGACTTATATGCTCAATCACACCTGAAAGAGACTTATATGCTCAAGGACAACTCCAAAAGACTTCCTTTGCGCAATCACTACTGAAAGAGACTTATCTTAACAATTACAAGGAATTGAATAAGGTTTTGAATACATGATATACAATCAGAGGTATTCACAATACAATACGAAACAGAACAGACTCTGTTTTTCTAGACACTTAAGAATTCTAAGATATGAACTATTGTAAGAATTCTCTAAGTTGTTGATGTATTTGCGACGTTTTGCACAGAGAGTATTGGCCTTGTATGTGTCTATATCTATGTTCTCCAAGTCTTTATCCCTATATATAGAGGATTTGAGAGACGTTGAGAATTAGCTGTTACATCAACTTGTCTTGCTTGAAGCTTTGATTCTTCACCTTTGATCTTTTGCCTGATTTGATAATTGTCCTATGAAGAACTAATTTCAAATCCATTCCATTTGAAAAGGAACAATGTCTGTAGCAATGTTACTGTTATTCTTGCCTTGATGTAGAGACAAAGTTGCAGAGATGGTGGTTGCAGAGTTCGTGGTTATACACTTCGTACACTGTACTTTGTCAACTCTGGTGAAGTAGCTTATGCGAGATGCTTCTGATAACCATTGCTTCTGATGACCTTGCTTCTGATAACGTGTCTTCAGGAGCTCTATCTTTAGACTCGTTTCTTCAGACGCATTCTTCCAGACGCTCTAAGCTTCAAATAAAATTCATTTGCTCTTTGACTTGTTCAATCAGAATCTTTATGAATAGTACTTTGATTATGATCCTGTACACTTGAACAAATGTTTAGCATATCCAATTGATAATTTTTAATACCTTGTTATCATCAAAACTCAAGAGGTGATTTTGGGAAACACCCTTTGTTCCAACAGATTTTACCGTTAATGAATCCACCAACATAATAAATGTCAACAATTATATTCTGCAAAAGCTATGTAATAAACATCACCAATTACATTCTTCAAATCACCATAAAATGACTATGAATGCATGGACTTCAAGTAAGGACTTGCCAATGCATAACGCACCAACATATATTCATCAACATAATAATCATCACCAATTATGTTTTTCACCAACATTTGCATTATCAAATACTTACATCCATACAATCAACAAGTCATAATTCAACAAGTTATAACTCACCAAAAGAATCATCATGAAAATCATCATTAATATTTAACACCTTAAAGAAACATTGTCGTTCCAAGTTCATATTTCACAACAAAGACGGACTACTAAGCACGCCATGATATTCATCATATCAAACACCCAAAAATCATCATTTCATCCCCATTTCATCCTAATATCATGTTTCCAAAACCATTTGCAAGTTATTTAGTCAAGAAAACTCTTTTTGACAAAGTTCAGCTTTTTCGGTAAAATTGTCGATTTCCAAATATTTTACCAAAATAAAGTTTCAAGTATCAATTCTACACCCCAAAACATCCCTACATATCACTTATCATCTAGGGAAAACATTCACGACGTTTTCATTTCACGAAGTTACTTTATTTTCCAAAATCTCACAAGTTCGTCTCATTTTAAACAATCTTTTTAACGAAAAATTTTCCTCGAGATGAAGCAATGTTAAACCACTCATTTAAACTCTATTCAAGTAGGGTTATGGGTTAGAGACATTTAGAAGTGCAAACAGGGCCTTAAAACACGAAATATTGAGGTTCCGGGACCATACAACATGTGCACGGTCGTGCACTAAAAGCGCACGGTCTAGAAGAAAACAAACGGTTGATGCACATCCTGCGCCAAATTGTGCGTTTTGCACTAGTCAGCAAAATAAACTTGCGTGTTTTCGCACGTAAAAATCTGCTCGTAACTCTGTTTTTGGTTCCGTTTTCACCGTTGCGTCCGTAACTCTTAGAACCATAATTCTCCCCCCAAAAATATAGTTTTTCACCGAAAACAACTTAACTTAAACCAACAAAAATGACTTATTTTCGAAAGTGCTTAAAAACGACTTTTCACTCAAAAACCAGGTTTCTCTCGAACGATTCCTCACCAAAACTTATTACTTAAAAACAAAAGTTCACCATACTCTAATCCATTATATTCAATTCATTCACTTATTAAAAATCATCAAAACCTATAATCCAACTCAATTCATCATTTTCACCTCAAACATGAACAAACTCATGAATTCATCACAACAACACGTACCCAAAGCTTGAATTAGAATCAACAACATGGCTCAACAATAATCTAAGCATAAATCCATGGGTTCATCAACAATCAACAACAACAACATCATTTTAAGCTAAAAGTTCAACACAATCATTTTAACATATAATCACCATGAAGTTTAAGCATAATCAACAAGTTTATGACCAATTCCTCATACCCAAATTTATCACACAAACATGAGCACTAAAATCAACAATTAAAATCAAAAAATCATAAGTTCTACAAAAGTGCTTATGAACCAAAAGTGAAAATTGAAAGTTCTAGCTTGTTAGATGAAAAGGATCTATCCCCCTTACCTCTAGCTTCACAAATCCTAGCCCTTCAACCCCAAGCTCTCCCTCTTGCTTCCTCTTCCTTTCTCTTCTTGTGATCTAGTTTCTCTCTCTACCTCTCTCAAAATATTTTGTGAAGTGAATGACTGAGTAGAAAACCTAATTTTCTCTAGGTGTTATGTTTATATAGTCTCCTCAAATTGGGCTTGGTTTCTAATTTCATAATGGGCTCAACATCTTTACCAACTAATTCTCAAAAGTTATTACTCACTTAAATCGTCAAAACACCGAATAATTACTGTCTCAAAATAACTACTTCAACTCACTAGTAACTTAGTAAAAATAATTATTTTCACTCAAAACACCAAAACTAAACCTCTTGATAAAATGACTAATTTATCCTTACTCACAAAATGACCAAAATGCCCCTGAGTCTAAAAATGACTAAAATACCCTTCTAGGACAAAAATCCACTAATCTCTAATAAAATACACACACATGCAATTAATCACATATAAACATATATAATAAATAATAAAATAATTCTAGTGAAAAATGGGATGTTACATCAACCACATTGACTAAAGCATTCAAAGCTTTGGAGTTTCCAATAGCTAGTTCATCGTCATCTTTGGACCAGTCTCCTTCTGGCTTTAAAGCAGTTGTGGCTTTTCCATCTATGTCCATCACAACAGGATGTTCCCAACCTTCAATGACAGCTTTCCAAGTTTTGTTATCCATAAATTTAAGGAAAGCCGCCATACGAGTCTTCCAATAGTCATAGTTGGTACCATCCAAAACAGGTGGTCTGTTAATGAATCCAAATTCCTTTGAGGTGTCCATATGACCATAATTTATCTTCTCCGGAGCTCACCCAAAAACTGAACAGGGTGCCTGCTCTGATGCCAATTGAAATTCTTGCACGTAGGGGACAAATGTCGTATATGATGTCCATGACACCAGGAATGTTGAATGCAATGTCCAAGAAACTTAAAAACAAATACTTAACACAACAAACAATAAACAACTTTAAAATAAAGTGCAGGAAGGAAATAACATAGGATATTTGTTAACCCAGTCGGTGCAATGTCACCTACATCTGGGGGCATCCAAGTCAAGAAGGAAATCCACTATAATAGTATTACTTTGAAGTCATATGTGAACAACCTTCGGTTCACAACCTTCTCACCTAATCACAACCCATGATATTTCTATCTAAGACTCTCCAAGATATGAGATCGCATCTCACTTCCTCTCAATCACACAACTCGTGATTACAATGAATACAATCAAGAAGGAGACACACTCCAATAAACAAAAGATACTTTTTGCTTAAAAGCTTCAGAGCAATTCACAAATACAACTCAACTATCAGTCCAGCTGAATGCATCAAGGTGACATAAGAGTGTCTCAGAAATAACAAGGACATACTAAAACCCTAAATAATACGTTTCTCAATTACGGCTTCAGTAGTCTTCTTTAGGTTTGAGTCTTCCTTTATATAGCCAGAGAATGCATGGGCTTGATGAACAATCGGGCTAAACAATACAGCTGATCCAATAGAGTTTTCATCTACAATCTTCTATAAACATATATAATGTTTCCTAAAATGTTTAGGATATATAATACAAATAACACGACATGGGCAAACCGTCATAAGCAGCTTCTAGAAACACACGTCTCTTGGAGTACAAGCTACGTGAATCATATCTTCAATAAAATCTTCAGTGATCTCACGCATAAACGAAATCTTCCAAGATTGCGAAACAAAATACTTCACCTTAGGCTAAAATGTTGTACTAACATGTCTAGGACATCTCGTCCAACATCTTGCTAGAACATCTTGTTTTAACAATGATATTTTGAAATATAAAAACCACATATACAAATATTTTCTCTGTTTTTCTATAATGTTAAAAGATTTTGGTTTTTATGATAAAATTTATTTATAAAAATAAAAATAAAATCATGGCTGGCTTAAAATAACTGAAAAAAATAATTTAAATTAAAAAAATTATTCTTGAGGGAAAAAATATACAATTTATTGTTTCCCACAAATAACACAATAATATGATATGGTAAACTTGACCGAAATGTTTATCCTTTTCAAAAAAAATCATCAAACTATTATTTTCTTTGGTACATTGTATCAAACTATTACTTTTTTAGATACATTGATTCAAATTATTAAAAAATTACTCTATTATATATGTAAAAGAAACTATTATATTTAACTTCTGTATATATAACTAATATTTTAAAAATAAAATAGTGCATGCATATACTGAAATTTAAGTAATTGCAATATTCCTTAAAAAAAAAGTAATTGCAATATATCTTTAAAATATAACTTATATTTTTTTTACCAAAAAATTAATGAATACTTAAACAGTTGTAATACATCTTTAAATCATCGAAACATTAATAACGAGATTAAAGTTGTATGGCTTAGTGGTTATTTTCATGTCTCTCAAAGCTTAACTTTAAGAATAGATCCTACTTGTGACCGTATTATCTAACAAGTGTAACTTTAATGGTAACGGCTTTGTAAACTTATGGGACAAAATTCAAATCTAACTTGAGATAGTTGTGAAAAATAATCTCTAGTGTTACCGTCATTGACAATAATTTGTCAATCTCAAATTTATTTATTATATATATGACATTGATTTAAAAAAATGAGAAATATATAAGATTTAATAAATTGAGAGTGACTAAACTATCTTCTTTTTCAATTTTACCAATTTTTTTTTTGGTACATAGACGAGATGGCAAAGCCGTCATAAACTCACACACACAAAGTAGAGGTACCGGGGTTCGAACCCCGGTCATGACGTCAAACCTAACAATTTCGACATTGTTGTCGGTTGAACTAGAACTTATGAGACTAATTTTACCATTTATATAAACTAATTTATTAACAATTTAATCCTTATTTAATTAAGTAGCCAAAATTTTCAAATATCTATACTTTTATTTTAAAAAAAGATAATAAGATTTGGTGTAACGTATTTTCTTCCAGTTTTATCCTTCCATTAAACTTATTTTGTTTTACAATTTTATCCTTCTTTGTCAATTAAACAACTTATTGTTTTTTATAGTTAATAGCATCTGTAAAGCCTATCTCAACTAGAAATTTCAAGTCTCTACATAGATTCAAACTTGAAACCTCATGGTTGTCTATTTATTTTTTTAACAAACCAAAATGAAATGCATTAATAACATGGCTGATCATCATTACAAAGTCATTGATGCCGACAAAGCGAAGACACCAACAAAGATAAAAAAAAAAGAAGATAATTACAGGTGGACACCCATACACAAAAGCGGATTTTTCCACCAATCATTAAAACTATAAATAAAAGACATTAGTTTTGATTTCATCCACATGAAGGAATTAAGCTTGACTTTCTCAATGAGAGCTGAGTGGTCATAAGTCATATTTTTAAAGATGCGATTATTTTGTTCCTTCTAGAGGACCCAGACACAGGCAAGCCAAATAACCTTAAAGAAAATGTGTGCAGATCGAGGCATGTCTGCTATAAACGAAAACTGAACAAAATGATTTTGAAGAGTATTTGGAGCTACGAAGTCTATACCAAGCCAAATCCGGACATGTTGCCAAATTATGTCTGAAACCGCGCACTGAAGGTAGATATGGTGTGTCGTTTCCACAATTCCACAATTAGTAACACATGCAAGGTCATTATTGTGAATTATACTCCTTCGCGCGTCAAATTGTATTTAGTTGGTAATTTGTTGTGAAAGAGATGCCAAGCGAACAATGACACCTTTGAAAGGATATTCTTGTGTCACAAGTCGTCGGTAACATTCCTAGCCGGTGGTGCGTCATTTGTCGTTAAGAAGCAATATGCACCCCTCACCAAATAACCATGTATAGGATCAAGTAACCATTTCCAAGCATCATTTGTCTATGTTATTTGAAATGGTTTACCACTTCAGCTACATACAAGAAAAGAGAAAAAGAAAGATGGACATATTAGTGGCCTTATACTCAATGATAATATAAAATGTCAAAAATTAAATTTTTTAATTAACTTTTGAACAAAATACGAAATACCAATCCTCTAAAAAAACAAAGTATCACTACTACTCTAAAAAAACAGTCATTCGTAAACATATGTTTTTAAAAGTATTTAACGTTAGGGGTACTAATAATCATATAACAAATGTCTGACCTGAGAGTTAAACTACCTCTCTTAATGTTACAATGTCAATCTCTAACCTCTAAGCCAACACCTCTTAGACTTAGATTTAGAAATGCGTTCATCTCAAAATCTTATATTTGAATCCTCCATGAGATAACAATTTTTATGTTGGGTCAGTCTGTACAAGACTTTGTTCAAACTTTAATTCAACATTCACGAGTGGACGGTGAGATTGCTCCCCTTGATTAGTCGATTCTAAAATCGAACACAGAGTTTAAAAAAATTGTTATTATTATGAGTAAATTTATGAAATTAACCTTTTTTCGCAGAACTTACCACTTAAGAGAGTCCTTCAAAGAAAGCCACAATATCTTCAAAGAAAGAGCCACCAGTAACACGATCTGCGTAAGTTCTTTCATAATTACTTATAATCAATTTAAGAATTATACATATTTTACTACTCTAATTTGTTGCGGAAAAAATTTGATGAGTCTAAATCATTGTTCATTATTATAATATTTTTTTAGGGGTATTATAAAGCAAACTAAAATAAAACCGTAAATTCATCCCGGAAAATCGAAAACTTCACAAAACCGAATATTATTGAATTTGTTTGTATGTTGTGAAAACATTTAGATCGGATTTCAGATCACTTTTTCAAAATCGAACCAAACTGACCGAATTGCATAAGTAAATTTTAATTTTTTTTTATTATTATAATATATTACATTAATGTATTGGTTTTTGGTTTCTAATTTTTTAAACAGTAATACTTATCAATTTGATTTAATCTATATTTTTGCAATTTCATAAGTTTCAAACATAATTGATCATTTTCATTTCATAATATTAATTTCTAATATATTTAATATCTTATTATTCATCAAATCCATTATTTTACAATTGAATATCCAAAAACTAATCCAAATAAATTTGCATTTAACTTGATCGGATCAAATCATTTTTTTAAAAGAATCATTCAAATCGAACCAAACTACGTATAATTTTTAACCTCAAAAGTGACCCAAAGTACACCGCGCATACAATCACTTAATTCACAAACATACAATGATGCGGGAAAAAAAAATGACACTTTTTTTTGGCTAAAAATAAAATAAAATGATACTTGAAAACAACATAATTGACTCTATAATTTGTCAAAAGAAACAAAATACATCTGATACAATTAGTAAGACATAACACATGATTCTCACAAACGGGAGATGAAAATATAGAGTTAAATTTAATTTCTTTAAAGTCAATATTTTTTTGGCAAAAATTCTCAGAAGTCAATATTATAGGGCACCACAAAAAAAAACATAAATATTAAGGGCTAGAAGAGTACTATGAAACTATTATTATACAAAGTACAAACGAATTATTATTAAAAGTTCTAACAAAACAATAAATATAATGTAACCAAAAAATTTATATGTAAACAAAAACAATAAATATAAAATATAAAATCCTACAAAAAATAAAATTATATGATTGTACCGTTAGGTAAAATATAATATATCTCTTCAAACTTATTGAGTATTTTATAAGTCAACAAAGACTATATTAATTACACTTCTAAAAAATATATATATATATATTAATTGCACTTAAAATATTTATTAAATTTAAAATATAAAACGATACAAATTTTAATACTTTTAAAATATTCTCTTATTTTAATATAAATTAATATTAAATATAACATTCGTTGTCCCCGCGAGCATAACTAAGTTGAGAGGGACAATGCATTATTATATGTGGGGGGTAGAGTTCAAACTTCGGACAACTCACTTATTCACATTAAAAGTGAATTTTAGCCACTAAACTACTTGATATAAAAAATGATTAAAGCATAGTCTAATCAAGAGTACTTAGATGAGATGATACATGTCTCTTTTAATTTAACCAATGTCTTAGGTTTGAATGCGAGCTTGGATATGCGGCAACTATTGCGCGCAGAGGATATCATGTTTAAAAAATATAGGATATCATGTTTTAAAAATATATTCTTTTCTCACTCAATATATTATCATTTTCTATCCTATTCTCCTCATTTTCTTGAGATAATAAAAAAAATTCTCAAACTTCTCATTTTCTCATTGGCCTCTCTTTCTTGATTTGCACTGATAGAGGTTTATCCCAAGAAAAACCATCCATGAAGGCATTAGATGAACTATGAGTGTCCTTCTCTTTCTTTTGTTTTCTTTTCGTATTTTCCAATCTACCATGTAAACAAACTTCTTGTCTTCTTTTTCCCTTTCTTGCAATTTTTCATATTTTATTGTATTCGTTATTGTTATTGCACTACAAGAAAATACTAGATTTGCTACCGAAATCTTGCTAGAGATATCTTTTCTAGTTAAATCTTGGTTCATTAGCTATGCCTATACTACAAACAATTTTTTTTAAAACAACACAGTTTCAACCATTTTTTTCGTTCAGTTCTAAAAAAAACAAAAAACAATTTGTTGTATTAAAAAATCATTTTTTGACATAGATGAAAATAAAAAAATAAATACTATAAATAAAAAACAATTCGTTCCGTTTCAACCATTTCTTTCAAAAAAAATAAAATTACTCTCTCTCTCTCTCTCTCTCTCTCTCTCTCTCTCTCTCTCTCAAATCTAATTCTTCGCACCATCGACAATTCATTCAATGGATCTTCATCAATGTCTCTGATCTCGTTATTCGTCACGAATCTCTGATTCACCATCGCCAATTTTGTTTATCACCGATCGCAGAATCATGCTCATTCTAGAAGTTCTAGTTCTCATTGGTTCTCGATTTCACATCAAAACCGTTCTCACCGTTTCTCGATCTACTATCGCAGATTTGTGCTTGTTGTGGGAAGTTTGGAATCTTTGATCGATGTTCTCAGTTTCGCAACCGAGGTCATATTTTCTCCAATCTAAGGTATCTACTGCTTAACTTCTCTTTTATGATTAATCAATTCAATTTGTTATTCTGAATTTTGCAATTTCACATGTGTGTGATTGATTATGATTTATGAATAAGGATTTAGGTTGTGTTTGGTTTTGATTAATCATCTCAATTACTCATTTTATATGTTTTAATGTGTTTGATTTTGCAATTTAACATGTGTGTAATTGATTATGAATTAAGGATTTAGGTTGTGAATTGATTATGAATTCTTAAAATTGTTAAATTAGTATAAAACCTCATATTGCTTCCATCACTAGAATGAGTTACATTGAAGAGATTTAGAATTCTCTTTCTTAACTTTCTATAAACCTGACTGATTTTCTGCAAGGTTATTGCTATTGAATACTGTCACTTTGATAGATTACTGTAACAGTAAATAGCTTAAAGTTCTTGAAGTATAATTAGTGTAACACCCTAAACTCTTAAAGCGATAAATTACGCTAATGATATAATCATATAAAGAATTTAAATGTTACTTCTTCAATAACTCACCAAAGTGCATAAACAATTTTTCTCAAAACATCGCAGCGGAATAAAACATCATTACATCGACATCTAAATAAATCATCTCAACAATCATCCATAATAAAATAAATCACCAAGTAGTCATGTCATCATAAAACTCATATCATCACCAATACATAGTCTTGGAAATCTCCAACAGACATAATAAAAGTAAATATCCAAGACCGACCCCTAATCAAAGCCCTAGAGACTACGACACCAAAGCAATAAACGAGGTAGCATCCAAGCTATCCTCAAGCAACTCACCAAGCAAAGCATCTAGTCCTGCACTTCGTCCACCCATCCATAAGAATAAGGTAGGCGGTCAACTAAACGACCATTGAAGATTATTTCACAATTCACAATTAAACATAATCAAATGAAATAATTAACATAATTCAATTTCACATAATTAATAAATTCAACGTCATCATAAGTCCACAAGTATACAAACATAATCAAATAATGTATACAATTAGAGTCTGGTTCAAATATTCACAACCATCAACAAAGCCCACCAATGCACATATACACCGATTCACATAAGACTCGACTCACCAAATAACAAATGTATGCAGTGTTCTAGACTCTTCAAGATGCATGTGGTACCATAGGATACCGGAGATAATTTTACCGTTAATGAATCCACCAACATAATAATCACCCCGCATTTATGTTCTGCAGAAGCTATGTGATAAACACCCTGCATTTACATACTTCAAATCACCTCATTGTGACTATGAATGCATGGACCTCAAGTAAGGACTCGACAATGCATAATTCACCACTCTAGACATTAACATAATAATCATCCCGCATTTATGTTATTCACCAACAATTGCATTATCAAATACTTACTCAAGCCCCCC
>Ga0228711_1007884_pt1 | contig 15242 bp, 16 predicted proteins | sample MedpolnodulmetaG_2_FD_177996 | JGI IMG/M metagenome (GOLD analysis project Ga0228711, IMG submission 177996) | Root nodule microbial communities from Medicago polymorpha collected in Santa Monica, California, United States - brown nodules | ecosystem: Host-associated > Plants > Roots > Nodule...
TTCTTTTTTCTTTTATTGCACACTAGAAAAAAAAAAAAAAAAGAAAGAAAGATATAGAAGCTGAAAAATGAGTAGATGAAAAACTGTACTTTTTTGTGAGGCAATTAAATGGTTTAGGAAATATTACTCTCAATTTGAGGATATATAGAGAAAAATATGAATGGTAGGCTTGTGTAAAAGTACATCATTCTGAGGAATATGCTATCACATGTAACCTTAGCTGACACTTGCAAATGTATGGTCAGTGGTGTTGTAATCCTGAACCTGAAAAACTTGTTTGTCTTTATTGTAAGCCAAACTCTTTCACTCTCTCTCACCACTTTTTAAGTGGTCCAATATTTTGTTTTTTTTGGTTGAAGTTGTACACATGGTGGTTATGTGTATTTGCTTTTAGCCAAGTTTTTTTTTGAAACAAAACTTTTGGTCAAGTTGTAAACTCTGATATGTGTATCTGCCTACTCTCATATGGGCATCTGCCTATTCTCGGCCTACTCTCATATGTGTATCTGCCTTCTCCACATGTTTATATTTAGGGTAATTGTTCAAATTCTCCCTATGATTCATAATTATGATATGTGTATCCTAATTATATTTAGGGATGATTAGGGTCCATTTGGATTAGCTTATTTTAGAGCTTATACAAAACAGCTTATACAAATAAATAAGCTTTTATCTATTATTTATAAGTTTCTTACGGTATTTTATGAAAAAACAACTTATGAAGATACAATTTTCGTTAATGAGAGCTTATACATTAAAATAAAAACATTTTTATTTACATAGTTATTTATAAGGGATTTCCAACACAAAATATCATGTTAGTGTGCAACATAGACATGTTATTCATTTTTGTTGTTGTTGGCTGGCCTGGTACTGCTCATGACTCTCATATTCTTTCATCTATGATTGAAGAAATGAAAAGATGGCATATCTTATGTGATATGCAACCATTTTCACTAATCAAACAACAAAAGATTATAGTTGCAACAACAACACTCCACAACTTTATTCGAATGTGTGGAGTTGAAGATGGAGACTTTAATAAATGTGATGTTATCTCTGAATATATGATTGAGCGTGTCGAAGAAAGCAATATATATGAAGAAATAAGTTCATATAATCTAGGAAGAGTACAAGATGGAGGCCACATGAATAGAGTTAGAAATCAAATAGGAGTTGTGTTGATGGAGAGTAGAAACGTTTGAGTTTGTGATGATTTATGTTTTTTTTTTAAACAAGATGATTTATGTTTTTAATTTTCCAAACTACTTTGATATTATTTATGTTATTAATTGAGCCTCCTTAATTTATTTCTTCTTTTTCAAATATTTAACAAGTCATTTATATGATGATACAAATTTGTAATCATGTTACATAAAATAAATGTCATTGAGTAAATATAGTATTTGTAAAAAAAATATCTTTTATATTTTAAACATTTTTTTATTTATTATGTTAATTCATAATGAATTCAAAGTTTTTAATTTATACACAATGCATAAATATATGCAAGGTCCTCGGACACCACCCAAAAAATAATAAATTCAAAGTTTTGTACAATATTTTGTCAAACAACTTTTAACTTAAAAATAATTTTAGAACTAAAAAAAAATAAAGAAACCAAATAGCTTTAGCTTTTTTCTTAAAGGGCTTTATTTTAACTTTGTTTTAAAGTAGATTTTAGATCGAAAAAAAGCCTGGCCAAACGGTACCTAAGATTTTGATTTCAAAGCTTTAGAAGGGAGAGAAGGATGATTATTGAAGATTTGAGATAAACAATCATTAGTAGTTTCAAATGTATTGCTGGGAAGTCACTTTATCGGCATGGAAGCTATTTGAATCAATGTCGGGGTGGAAGTGTTGATTGTTAACGTATATGTTCCATGTGATAGTAAGGAAAAGAAGTTTATGGAGGGAAATGGTGGATTTATCATAAGATAGAAGAGGATTAGTGTGGCTAGTTTGTGGAGACTTCAATTCCATCCGATATAAAAATGAATGTAAGGGAGTTGTTGGAGTAAATATGAGGGACGACAAGTGTAACACCCTAAACCTCATATGCAATAATTCATGCAAATAATTCATTAATTCAAAGAGTTAAGATGCTATGTCTACATTTTCTCAAAACGTGCATAGTCTGATTTTCATAAAAACTCGCAACGAAAAACAAACATCATAAATATCTCATCAACCTGTAATAATCCTCAAAATACATGAACAACAAAATCCAACACCATGTCTCATGTCTCAAATACATAACGATAATCTCAACATCTAAAATCCAACAACAGATAGATGATAGAAAACATAAATGCCCGACACCCTAATCAGAGCCAAACTAGACTTCGAGAAAAAGGTAAAGGACGTAACTGCAAGCTAGACCTCGAGTACTTGCAAGCAAAGTAAACTTAGTCATGCACGCTGTCTACCTATTCATACAAATAGGCAGGCAGTCAACCAAACAACCATTGGGGGTTAGATAACGTTCCACATAATAAACATAATAATATAATGACATTCAAGGATTTCAAGTATCACATACATACATGCTCATCATCCTAGAATACTAACATCATGTGAATATTATCATAAATCAATCACAACATATTCAAGTATATCTCGTTCTTTAATCAAAACATCAACAATAATTCATCACATTAACAACATTATCTCAAGTGTACTAGTATTACCAAGCAATCATGTTTAAGTACACAACTCCACATAAATCATATTCTTCATCAATTACATAATTCTCATAATTCACCAAGTCACATAATCGAATATGACACGTTTCACACACCTCATATGTATACCTTCACAATTTAACAACATCGATCAATACAAGAATTTCTTACCTCATTCTTTATTTATCTTAATGATCAAATTACACCAACCTCATTATTTAGAAAATATATTCATATATGCAACTTCACTTGTTTCACATAAAACACATATTTCACATATTTCACGTCAATCAACTCAACGAATTCAATTCATCATTTCAAAAAGGGAAGGAATCATCATCATCAATGGAATCTCCAAGTCAAGTACATATGACTTGATTGACCCCTCTACATATTCTCCACATATAAAACTTATGAATGCATGGATGTCACGTATTGACTCGATAATGCATAACACCGATATTCTCTACATTTTCTCCACATTGCATTATCAAACAATACATTCATACATTAACAATTATCAAATAATCATCTCTACATATTCATCATCAAATAATCATCTTTACATATTTATCATCAAATAATCATCACCACAAAGAAACAACATCGTTTCATAAAGCACAATTCGCATAATAGTCGAACAATTAACCACATCACGATAACCAACATATTATACACCTATCAATTTGATTCATTCTTATTTCACCATATTATCATGAATATAAGTCATTTTCAAGTTATAAAATCATAATTCCTCATTTTAACAAAGTTCGTCTATTTTCAAAAAGTCGTCCATTTTGATATTTTCACACAACTCATCATATTTCATATATATATTAACCCTCAATTCAATCATAATCTAACACATTATCATGAGCATAAAGTCATTTGCAAGCTAACGTCATATTTCACCATTTCACCAAAATTAAGAGTTCAACATCATGTGTAAATCAAGTATTCACATCTTTAATTTATACATTATCTTCATCATTATATACACATCATTAGGTATCAGAACTTCATGATTACATACTTATTTATTCTCTATAAATACATCCTTAAACTCAATATTAATTTTGAGGATGTTTCATGGTTTATTGACAAAGTTATGATAAAGTTTCATGAAAAATGTCACATGACCTATGTGTAGTAATTTGACCATAAATCAAATTCTATAAATGATAATGGAGTTAAACCAAAACTACAAGAAATCTAACATCCACATCTACAAATTTTATGTTTATAACTAAGGCTGAATCAATTCAAATCTTATGGAATCAATTCAAACAAGTTAGAGAAAAACATTGATACAATTCAAAAATGTTTGACTCGATTCAAAACTGCCCAGATGCAGATTGACACGATTCAAACTTTCTTGAATCGATTCAATGTCCTGGAAAACATATTTTTAGCTTGGGTTCATCCCAAAAATTTTCATTTTGATCCCTAACATACCCAAAACGATTAAAATCATTTTCCTAAGGTTCAGTACACCATTTAGGCTCTTTTCACATCAACACAAAACAACTTATACTTCGATTCACTTAATTCATCAAAGTTCCAATAACAACAACTTAATTCATCAAAGTTCCAACAACAACAACTTAATTCAACCAAACACAACTTTAAGCATCATCAACAACTTAATTAGATTACTTTCATATACCTAATAACATAGCAAGAACATAAATCACGAATTCATCATCATTCAACAACAACATCACCATTTTCACCAATTTAAACTAAATTCTCAAAGTAATCACTCCAAAACATATCAACAATAAAATTCAAGCATCAACAAGTTTTCAACAATTTTCATAAACCCAAATTCACCACTTAATTCCAAGCACGAAAATTACACATATAATCATCAATTCTCACAATTCAAACAAAACAATTATGACTCGTAAGCTAAAAACAAGATTATAGATTATTAGGTAGAACAAACCGACCCCCCTTACCTCAAATCTTCAAAATCTCTATCTAAGACTTCACTCTCCTCTTCTAGTTTCCTACCTCTTGTTTTCTTCTCTTCTAAGTTCTTCCTTTTCTTTCTTCTTCTCTCTATCTCTCTACTTTCTCTCTTTAGTCACTCTTTGATAAACTTATGAAATGATAGTGTAACCCTAGATTTCCTCATGAGTTATCCTTATATACTCCAATAAATGGGCTAGGTTACCTCTATTCATTAAGGGCCTTATAATTCTTACCACTTAATGAAAAAGTTACTACTCACTTAACTCTTAAAACATCTCATTAATTACTATCTCAAAATAACTACCTCAAGTTACTACTTAGTAAAATAACTACTCATACTAAAAACACTAAAACACTATTCCTTCTAAAATTATTAATTTACCCTTGCTCCTTAAATCACCAAAATACCATTATTCATAAAATGACTAAAATACCCTTCTAGATTAAAAATCCACTAATCCCAAATCAACACACAAACAGGCAAGTAAACACATTTAATAAGTTTATCGAGGCAACCCAGTTGATTGATCTACGCCTTCATGGAAGGAAGTTTACTTGGACAAGACTAGAAATATTTGCTACTAGTAGAATTTACTGCTTTTCGTTACAAAATGTATAATTTAGTAGATGAACGAATTGTACTCAATGGGCATTAAACTGCGTACTATACGATCAATGCCCTATTTTGTTAGGTGAAAGTAATCTTGTTCGGGTTTGAAACCTATAACAATTTAGAAATGTGGGACGAGTTTTAAAGGTTATCAAAACTTCGGAAAGGAGAAATCAAGGTATTTATATGTAGAGGGTTGAGGTGGTTATGTTTTAAAAGAGAAGCATAAGGAAATAAAAAAAATTGAGGGCTTGGAACATACATCATTGCCAAAATTTGGAGCATGAGGCTAAAGACTTGAAGGAAAAATTTATGATTTTGAACCAAAAGGGTAAGACGCGCAACCTCACCATAGAGGAAATTGAGGATATGAGAGAAACAAGCACAAATATCCACAAAATTTCAAGATTGAATTGTGGTTAAAGGAAGGGGATGCCATCATTAAAATTATTTCATGGTTTTGAGGCAAAAATGCGGAAGGAAAATAAATTGGTTAGTATCAAGGTGTGAGAGGAGGTGGAGGAGAGAGTGATTGAGGTGATATTTTAAAACATTTCAAAAAGCAATACCAAAGGGAAAGAGGCTCACTTCAGTTCGTAGATGATACTGTATTTGTGACAGAAAAATCATGGTACAAAATCAGAGCCATAAAGGCTATATTGAGATTATTCGACATAACGCCAGGCATAAAGGTAAATACTGGTAAGAGTATTTTAGTCGAAATAATTGGATGAAGTAAAAAAAGTCATTGGATGTCTATATATCAATTTTGACACTTGTTATCAACACATTGCCTCCTAACTTCTTTTAAAAAACGCATTGCCTCCTAACTTATAAGGTTTTATAATTGGATGAAAGATAAACACTAAATTGGAAATATTATAGAGTAGATTAAGTTTATGAAATTTCAAGCAAAAACACTAAATTGATATTTGGTATCGAAACAAAAACAATTTGATATTTAGTCACACTACTAATGAATAATGGAAACCAATTTTACACAAACATGTAATTATGTTTCACCATCGTGTCATATCATAGTAATATTTGTTCTTAAAACACATGATAAAATATGATTGAAAGTTTGTGTTAGTAAATTCAATTACACAGTAAATATATTCGTGTATGTTATTTTTGTGTAAATTCTTATGAAACTTGCATATAAAATTGATAAATTTTACTTGAGAGAGTCTAAGTTAGATTAATTAATAGAGTTTGTACGAAAAAAAGAAGAAGATTATTCTAATAGAGTTTAACTTAAAATCATAAAACATAGTTGCCACTTATTTACACTTGCATCTTATCTAAACATATAGTCCATACCATCAATGGTATCTGCATCCATAAAAATAAACAAGCTGTAAGTAATAGAAACTAAGACCAGTACTATTTATTTATGTAATGTTAACAAAAGAGAGAGTTACCGTGCGTTTGATTTGCAAAACAGTAAATATTAGACATAACAGTATAGAACAAGACAAAACTCTACTTGAGAGGTATAGAGAGATAAAATAATTTATGATGGAAAATAAAAAGGGTATTTTTGTACTTTTTATAATATATTTATTCTAGATGAAAAGTTGTCCCATGGTTTACTAAGGGCCAATTATTTCTGTTTTTGTTCATTTTGTTTGGTTCCATGTTCAGTTTCTAAATCAAACCGGATAGAAAAAATGTTGTTCGGTTTCGGTCCTCAATTTTTTAGCAAATCAAATGCACCTTGAAGACTAACATGCATCTTCTTTACTGAAACATAAGGGGAGTGTAATTGTGAATACATTTCATAGCTACCTTTTTTCATCAGCACTCCTAATTCTATAGTAAATTGGTATTAGCAAAAGAGATGGTTAGTGACAAAGAAAACAGATAAAAATGTATATAGAAATAGCTGATTTGGATCATATTGCAAGCTTTAAAAAGCAGGTCTAAAAATATTTGAATAATTTGCGCCAAATCTAAGGCTCTAAGCTGGTATAATTACCTTTCCTTTGGTCCATCACATGCAGTGTTGTGTCTTTTGCCGGTGATTTAAATTCACATTCGGTCCATCACATGTTGACTAGGAACTTTATAAATAATTTGATAAGATTGCAAGCCACACCTTCTGTTTTTGAACAAATGTATCATTTTTATTATTAGGTTTATTTCATGTTTTTTTGAATGAGGGGATCAATTTCCTATTCTTAATTAGCAACACAAATGAAATTTTTCAGCTGAAAGAGCCGGACTTTTTATCCTATCAAATATCATAATAAGACCCAGAATATTAAAGAACCACCACCAAACAAATTTCCTTAAATTTTTAAAAAAATGTCAATAATAGCTATAAGAGTAAAATATTATTATTCAATAAACACACGACATTTAAGGATAGCTATTAAAGCTTCCTTAAAATCGTATCCCATGTTCAAATGTTTCAATGCGGTTTCGAGACCCTTCTCTAACACAAAGTAATTTTCCTGAATAAAAGAACAACTTAAAAGGAATATAGATATTCAAAATGAAAATTACTATACGTTCAATTCATGCGGTTACTTTTGGAAGAGTCCAGACTTGAGTGTACATCCATGGTACATACTCCCTTTATCCCTATATAAAAATACCTATTTAACTAAAAATGTGTCCCTAAATATAAACTCATTTTTAAATTACTAGATGTATTTATCATTTTTTCCTAAACATACCCCTAATTAATACTACTAACCTATTTTCAAATATTTTTTTGAGGGTCTTATATTGAGCATTCTTAGAATATACCCTTATGAGCATCCTAAGATATAACATGTAGATCCAAGCTGGTAAAAATAAGATATGTTGGATTTTCTTCTTTCGAATAGCTCTTATGGTGTTTTGTTCAATATAGGTCTGATATAGATTCTCCTTTGAACATAACATACTATGTTTACAGCTTCCGCTCAGAAGTACTTAGCCATATCAGTTTCATAAATCATGGTTCGAGCCATTTCTTGTAAATATCTATTCTTTCTATCTACAACCTTATTTTGCGTTGGAGTTCTAGGACAAGAAAAGTCATGGAAAATTTCATGTTTTTTCACATAAAGTTTCAAATGGCTCATTTTCATATTTGCCACCATGATCACATGATTTTCAAAATGTTCAACTCCTTTTCATTTTGTACTTGAGTGAAGAGGTTGTTAAACACATCAGATGACTCATCCTTAGTTCTAAGGAACTTGACCCAAGTCCATCTATTATAGTCATTAACTATCACTATCCATATTTCATCCAAGTGATAGAGGCAATAATTAGCAGCCCAAAAAGATCAATATGTAGAAATCGCAACAATCTGGAGGTTGAGACAATGTTCTTAGATTTAAAGACATTTTTAACATTCTTTTCCTTTTGGAATGCTCCAAGGAGAGTAATTAAGTGATACTTTAAATCTGGTAAGCCTTTGACAAATTTTAACTTGCTGAGTTTAGAGATTAATCTCTTATTATCATGCGCTAAACATTTATCCAATTGCCATTTTTCACCACTCACTGATAGAAGACAAACTACCTTCTGATTAGCCAAATCTGAGAAGTTAATTTTATAAATATTGTCTTTTCTCTTTCCAATGAAAAATATGGATTTGTTAGCTGAATTGATGATTGTGCATTTGTTCTTATCAAAAACTACTTCCTAACCACCGTCACATAATTGACTTATGCTCAAAAGGTTATGTTTTCGTCCATCAACTAACCAAACATTTTCAGTAGAAGGAGATTTTTTTTTACCATTAATACCCATACCAATTATCTTCCCTATCTAGTTTCCTCCAATTACCACATTTCCTCCATCTTTCAAAGTTAGATTTTGGAACATATGCTTTTCTCCTATTATGTGTTAAGAGCAGCCACGGTTCAGGTACCATGACTAGAGCTCTGATCATGTTGTAAAGCATATCTGAAACAAATAAAATTTCAGACTTAGGTACCCATATTTTTATGGGTTCTTTGAGGTTAGTTATAAAGGACTTATCCCATTTCATCGCTTTAGGCTTGAAACCATGAAACTTTAAATCATTCCTAACCTTAGGTTTCAAAGTTTTTGGTCTTGAATTGTTCTGAGTTCTGGGCTTTGTGTTTTTCAGAACCTTAGGATGCGGAGCCTTTGCCTTTTAGTTGTTTAGAGATTTATTCTTTGAAGCTTATGCACAAAATAAGATTTCAGATTATGTCATTTCTTTACACAATCAACATAAGGAGAATTCTTTGGTTTCTCCAAAGTGTAAATCCTCTTAATAAGTTCATCTTCTAAATAACAATTGCATTCACCCTTGTTTCTAATGACACCATAAATCATAGAAGCTAACTTGCTTCTCTCAATGCCATTTATACTAAATTCTTGAAGGGAAATTTCATGCTTATTAGAGTACTTCTAGACTTCAGAAGATTGAGCTTCTTCTAAAATCTGATTGCGCATTATGAGATTCTCAATCTATATGTCTAGACCATTATCTTTATCATATTTCTTTTTCAAAATGTTAATTTTTTTTATTTACTCTGATAATTTCTAATGAGGTCTTTTGCAACAATGATTAACTCTTCACGAGTCAGTTCAGAAAATACATCATCATGATTTTTTGCATCGGCATCAGAATCTGGACGTTGATATCATTAGATCTAGATTTGCTTCCTATTCATCAGATTCAACATCAAGATCTTCCCATGTTTCCATCAGAATTTTCTTGACTTTGTGCTTGAAGTTCTCATTCTTAGAACTTTCCTTCTTAGGCTTGTCCTTCTGAAGATCAAGACTGTCAAAAAGCGAGTGACCAAGTTTCTTACAGTTTAAGTTAGTCTTTTGTTCATTCTTCTTTTCTATGTAGTTTGATCCTCTGACTGTACTGCTTCTCCTAGGGAACCTTTTCTTCTTTTTATTCAAGTATTGAAGCCTCTTGGTCAAAAATGCATTTCTTTAACTTTAGAACCATCCTTCAGAATCTCCCTTTGAAGTGTCTTCTTCTGATTCTACAACTTGAAGTGATTTACCCTTTGACTTCAGAGAAATATACATAGACTTCTTAGTTGGTTCATCACCTAAAAGCTCCATGCGAAGAGCTTATCAGGTTCTCCAAGCTAAACTTGTTTAAGTCTTTTGCTTCCTGAATGACATAACACTAGGTCTCCACTTGGCAGGAAGACTCCTATGAATCTTCTTGGCATGATTTTGTACTATATAACTCTTACTCCGAACTTTCATACCGGAGACAATAGCTTTAAACATTTAGAACGTGGTTTCAATATCTTCATATTCCTTCGTTTTGAATAACTCATACTATTGGACCAAAGGGTTAGCCTTAGCTTCTTTCAATTTATAATTTCCTTCATAAGTTCAGCAAAAAGATTCAAAAATGCAGTAGTAGTAAATTTTTCAACAACATTGGTATACTCTGAATGAGGAAGAGCTTTAACTAAAATACAACAAACTCTATGATCTTTTTATGAGCATCGATTAAGCTTTTTCTATCAACAACCATACCCTTAGAGTCTAATGGAAAACTAACACCATCCTCAATGATATCCCAAAGTTCATCATCAAGACCAATGATATGACTATACATTTTTCTTTTCCACCAAGACAATTGTTCAACATATCCACCAAAGGATGGAGGTCTAGCTGAGTAAGAATTTTCAGCGGTTGAATTGGTAGTTGTAATCATGAGTGACAACATTATTACTAGATTCAGCAAAGGTTGAACCATTAAAAGACAAACAAAGTGACATACCTAACCAACTAGTTATTAGTGTAGGCAGATTCTCTAGCAAACCTCTTCTTGATGTTGGGAAGCACATCATCCTCATATCTTGCAATTTTTGTCCTATTTGAATCCCATTTTTCCATTAAATACACCCTGATATCTTCACACATTGTCAAAATTGGCTTTTGTCTAGGAATGACAATGGTTGAATTGAATACTTCTGACATATTGTTCACTAGAGTGTCACAATTTGAATTACCTAAAAATAATTATAAATCATTATAGTGTTAAACATATGTTTGAAACTGTATAAAACAGTATACATTGCATCTTGAAATTTATTAAAAATTGTTACACATAAAGCCAATATACATACCTGAAAACTTGGACTTACTCCAATCCATAGCAGGTATTAATTTGAGGTAATCATATGCACCCTGACTTATATCCTTTATCTCTTTCATTGCATCATCAAATGCATTTTCAAAAGTTGCTTTAGCTGCCCTCCACATTAACTCCTTAAATTTCTTGGCAGGAAACTTCTTTCTGAAGTTATTATAGAGATGTCTGACACAAAATATATGCTCTACATCGGGAAGTAGTTCATCCATAGCAGGCAAAAGACCATACAAATTGAGTTTATAACAGAAAATGAGTTTTAGGGAAACAAATTTTTTTATAAACATCAGACATTCTTTAACACAAAATTACCTTTTGTTGATCACTGATAAAGGTGTGTGTCTTGCACAATCTGGTTCCACTTAAGTCAGCAATTAGAAGCTCCAAAAACCATTTCCATGAATCCTTTATTTCACCTTCTACCACAACAAATGCAATTAGTAGCACCTGATCATTTGGATCCCTCCCAATTGCAGATAGCAATAGCCCACCATAATAACTCTTCAAGAAGCATCCATCTAGTCCAATCACAGGCCTACACTTAAAAAAACTTTCTTTGCAAGCTTTGAAACAAATATACATCCTCTGAAAATGAGGACATAACACTCTCCATGCCTCTCAACATCTTCCTCATTACCTTGAAAAGGCATAGTACTAACTCTCACAGTAGACCCCTCATTTAAACTCATAAGCTCATGAGTGTAATCATATATATTGGTATACTAATCCCTGAAAGACCCATCAATCATATCTATTGCCTTACCTTTAGCTCTATAAGCTTTGTTCAAATTGATTACTAAACCCCATTTCTCAATTGTTCTGTTCATGATAGTAATCAGTTTCAAATCTTGATTTTCCATAACTCTGCTATGAAGTCTACTTCCCTACCAATAAAAATTTAGCATCTTTACCTTAAACTCTAAGTTGCATTTGTGTAACCTTTGAATCTTTCTCAGTTGTCAAGTCTCTTCATTTGGAATCTTAGCACAATAAGCCTCAAACAAGCAATTACCCTTAGCTCCCTTACATGTCACTTTTACCCTTGTCTTATCATTTTTCCTAAACTTTAGATCCCTTCCAGAATGAACTGCATATGTTCTTATTGCCTCCTAAAATGCTTTCTTAGACACAAAATATGTACCTAACTCCCAATGGTAGTCTCTCATGTTATCAAGCAACTTAAAGGTTGGAAATTTAACACCAGGACCCTCATCTTCATCTTCAGTATCACACCCACTATCTAAATCTTCACTGTCATACTCCTCATCCTCACTCAACCCCCTATCTCTAACAACACCATATGGTCCACCCTGCTCAATGTTGTTAACTCCCTCAACAATCAATCTTCTTCAAACACAGGTTCATTAACTCTTTGTTGTTGCAGTTGCTTTGGTGGTCTACCCCTTTTCTTCTTAGGCTTACTTCCACTTGCTTCTTTTCCCTTTTCTTTTAACTGTCCTACATCTGCTTCTTTATCTGTCACTCTTTCTATTTCAGCTACAGCTTTAGAACCTCCTCCTGGAACTGCTTCATTTACCTCCTCTTCATTCCTAATTTTTTCAAATGGTTCATAGATCCAGCAAATAAGTCATCTTGTTGTTGTGTTTCTTTACATACTGCATCACCAAAACCATCTTCCCCACCAAGATCTTCTTCTTCTGGGTCCCCAAAGTGTACACCTAGTGCACTATCTTCAATTTCATACCCATCCCCTTTTGACCAATTCTCATCCACATATTCATCCCTATACTCTTCATGTTCATAAATAGGAGGCCCAAAGTTATTAACTACACCAGAAGGCCCACTTTCATTAACTCCCATATTTAAATCAGTGGGGCCATTATTTATTCCCTCTTCCAAAACAGTAGGCCCCACATTACTACTTTCCACACCCACAGTTACTCTCTCATCCACCACATTACTACTTTCCACTCCCACAGTGGGACCCTCATTAGTCACTACTTCTTTTTCAAAAAGAGTTTTTTAAAAAAGAGTTTTTTAATCAAAACCCTAACCCTAAACCAAAATCCATTCATGTTTACCAAAACCCTAAACCGGTTTTGCAACAAAACATAAACCCTAAATTCGAAATCGAGAAGAAAAACGAAAACTAACCTCGTCATTCAAATCAAACTCTTCATCAGAGCCAGCCATGGTAGGATTTCGCTTTAGTTTCCACTTCTTCTCCTTCCTCGAGTTCGACAGAAATTTTCAGCTTCTCTCTTCAACTTCTTCGCTCTCAGACTTTCTCTTTCTATTTTTGAAAAACACTTCCGATTCTCTCTCTAAACTAAACCTTATCCTTTTATACTAGCCACGTAGGACGCGCCACGTGGCTCAAACTAACGGCAAAGCAATTTTTTTGGCAAACAGAGTAAAAACTAAGGGAGTAAAAGGTACTTTTTATTAATTATTGGACCAAAATAAAAAATGGAAATTAATTGAGGGACCAATGGATCTAAAATTTATTTGATTTTACAACTTAAAGAAATAATGGGGACCTAATAAAATTTATTGGTGAGACGGTGAACATGACCAAATAAATTATTGAATCAAACATGAGAGAATTTATTATCTAACCAAGGTATTTGAAATTTTAGGCCTATTTGATATAGTTTTTTTTAAAATAGATTTTTATAGTGAAATTCCTAAAATATCCTTATATATAACAATTTATTTGATGAAATTTGATTGAATGCAAGTGAAATTTTTATTGTTTTTTCAAATGTATATAAATTAACTTTAAGAAATTAGGTTTGTCTAACATGTACAATAATGCACATGTTAAAGAAACTAAAAGTAGTAACTTTTTATCAAAAATTAATAATTATTTATTAAAAAGTTACATATTTAAACTAAAATGCACAAATTATAATAAAAATTTATTATTTTGAACTGCTTAAAATTTGTAAATTTGTATACGATAGAAAAACCCAAAGAACGAAACTTAAAAAGTGATATTAAGGTGTGGTTTGATTGGTTGTATGAGAAAAAGTAATAATAATTACATTGTTGGTGTATGCAAATTAAATCATTTAATTATTTAATTTTTAATATCTTTCGATAACTCGTTATATATATATATATATATATAGTAGATACAGACATACAATACAGGAAGACAATTAAATCACATATATTTTGCCCTATATTTAGTACAAAAAGAATAATCAAAAATTGAAACGCATATAAAAATAGCTATTCAATTTCAAATGACAAACTTGAACAGTAATGAAAATAACGATGTTTAACGGTAAAACAATAATCGAAAATGTAAACACAGATAAAATTAACTATTCATTTTCAAATGATAAACATAAAAAACTAATGAAGATAATGATGTTTAACGGTCTCCAGTTTCTGTTTTAAAATGTGTGATGATGCAGTTTAATAACTACAAAAACAAGCTGTTAATTTTTGGTATTATTGTTATACCATATGATTAGTGTTAAACATGTCACACCCATGCATAATAACGTAATTGGTTACAAATGAAGTAGTTATATTAACGACATATTGTTACTTGTTCATATTAATTAAATTTGTTTACAATCTTGCACTCTTCAATTCAATTCAATTCATCATTCCATTCTCCTTGTGTTTTTGGAGACATAATGAATCAAGCCAATGAAGAAAAATTTACACATATGATATTAGACCGAACAATTTTCCCACATTCATTTATTAATACAACCGCCTCAGATCTTGACGGCAAATTTTTAGTCTTAAATGTTTGTATTGACATGCCCCCCAAGGTTGTATCTGATGGCATTTGGGCTAATCATGATCAAGCTGCAAAGCCTATGCAATCCACTTTGCCATTGTTAGAACTTCAAATTCTCACAATCTTTGCCATTACTCAATG
>Ga0228711_1007888_pt1 | contig 15227 bp, 10 predicted proteins | sample MedpolnodulmetaG_2_FD_177996 | JGI IMG/M metagenome (GOLD analysis project Ga0228711, IMG submission 177996) | Root nodule microbial communities from Medicago polymorpha collected in Santa Monica, California, United States - brown nodules | ecosystem: Host-associated > Plants > Roots > Nodule...
TATTTTGTGACTAAATTCTACATTTAACTATAGTACTTGAAATTTAATTTGATTGGTAACTAAGGATAAAATTGTAAGAAAAATACAATTATATAAAAGGTACTATAATTTATATAGGTTAAAAAAATTTTAAAAAAGATTTTAAAAAATTTGATTACCAAACAAGTTTTCTAATTTTCTATTTTTTAAAATTGTTTTTGAAAATTATATCACCAAATGGATTTTTTAATTTTTTTCATTTCGAAAACATTTTTGAAAAGTCACATTACCAAACAAGTTTTTTCTATTTCTCTTCTTAAAATCCCTTTTCTAAAATTAGTTTTTAAAACATATTTTGAAAACTAAAAACAAAAAGTGTTCCAAACAGGATAGTTTTGCTCTTAAATCAACACTATTTGACCATCATTGCTTCTTTGGAATGAATGTCAGACTGTAATGGGGACATTGGTTATAGTAGATAATAATGTATGGCCAACTTTTGCACAACTAACCGGGTAACATCAATCAAGCAATATGCAATAATTGATACAGCTCTATACCATAGATCATTTGATCAAATACCAAATTGACATAAAGGTCGTCTCCATATTTGCATGTGGTAGTACTAGTGTGAAACAAGAAGTGAAGTTTTCGAACAAAAATGGAAGAGGAAAAATTAGAACAACCATTGTTGAAGAAAAAGTATTATGACAACTGCCCTGGTTGTAAGGTTGATCAAGCCAAAGAGCTTGGAACAGATGTTTCACTTCGAAATGTTTCTTTTATATGGATAACGGTTTTATGTGGCAGTAAGCATTCAACATTTTTCATTTTTGCAAGTCTTCTGAAAAACTCTTGAGTTGATTGTGTTCTAACTTTGCTGATCATTTCCCTATACTAAAATTTTACCAACTGTAATAAAGCAGTTACTTTTTGAAAGATTTTCATTCTTTTCGGCCAAATTTGGAATACTAATATTTTTCAACTCTACTCTATTGCAAATTTGCAACAAATCTAAAGTTCATCATTGTTTCTTTTTTTCCTTTGAAATTTTGTCTTTGATGATAGAAACAACTTCTATACTCCTCTCTGATATCATTTTCATTTAAATTGTACACAGCGTTGCCCCTAGCTTCACTCTTTCCCTTCGTTTATTTTATGGTGAGTTTAACTTTTTTACTGGAATATACTGCTACTTCCCTCATACGGCAACTCTGAGTTTAACTATTTATGTTACTTGAAAGATAAACATACGGTAAATATATTTATTTTCAGGTAGAGGATTTCGATATTGCAGAAAGCGAGGAAGATATAAGCGCCTATGCTGGTTATGTGGGTAAGATTTCTTTTTTTAGATTTCAATTCTTTGATGTCTTCTACTTCATTTATACTAATTCAAATAGGACTGTAAAAATGTTGCAGGATCTTCATACATGCTTGGTAGAACTTTGACATCTATGCCGTGGGGTATAATATCTGATTGCTATGGTAGAAAACCAGTAATAATTATAGGGGCTATCACAGTGTAAGTACATGAAGTCATGCTTGATTTCAGTGTCCTGTAACAAGCTATATAATATATGTTGTCCTGTAACAACAATGTTGTTTGCTTGATTTCAGTGTCATTTTCAACACGTTGTTTGGTCTTAGCACAAATCTATGGATGGCTATCAGCATGAGATTTCTTCTTGGAAGTTTAAATGGTCAGCTGGGACCTGTAAAGGTGTTTTTCTATACCTTCAAAGTTTGAATTCGTGTCATTTTATGGTTCTAAGTTATTATTCTAAATAACTATAGCTTCCATTGATATATGTAAGCTACAACCTCTTGTATTAACAGGCTTATGCAACTGAAATTTTTAGAGAAGAAAATCAAGCTTTAGGCCTCTCAACAGTATGCCTCCCTAACCTTTGTCTACTATATCGTGTCTTAGAAGCACATGTCGAATATAATAGCTTGGTGTGATCTGATTTCAGTTTGTGGCAGCTTGGGGAGTAGGTTTAGTCATTGGTCCAGCATTAGGAGGTTATTTGGCTCAGGTGATAAAGCTAATGCTTGAAATTCGATTCAAATTGGAGATTGAAAAGAATAGATTTTGGAACCCTACTGCTATTAAACAAAAATCCTTCAATCTATTGTTGGTTTAATACTTTGTGAAATTTTGTACCACAGCCAGCACTGAAGTACCCACATCTATTTCCAAAGGATTCCTTTTGGGATAAGTAAGTAGATTTTTATTTGTTACTTGTTTTTTCTTTTTAACTTTATAATAAATTTTTATTAGTTCAATTTTCCTTTCCTTGACTCTTTAATTTTTTTTATACTTTGTTGTTGTGCTCGGTTTCATTTTTCAAATCATAAATCACCTCGCAGGTTTCCATATTTTTTGCCCTGCTTTGTAATATCAGCTTTTGCATTTGCAGTAGCAATTGCCTGCATTTGGTTACCGGTATGTATCTTAATTTCCTCAGCCATATTTTTATTTTTCCCTCTTCATGTCGTGCGACTATATATGTATATTTGTGTGCGCATATCACTGCAGGAAACACTTCACTACCATAATGGCAGCAAGGAGTCCACCACTGACAATGTGGAAGCTGCAGAAGTTGGAAGCAGTGAGAGTAAGCAAGATGAGATGATTGAAAAAGATGAAAGCCTATTTCTAAATTGGCCTTTCATGTCATCTATTATTGTTTACTGTCTCTGCTCTCTTCATGATATTACTTATCAAGAGGTAATATTCTACTTCATGATTTTCCTGTTCCGACCCTCTGCTGCGTATATTAATTCATTTATTCATGCATTTATCGTCGTGTTCTATAAACTGGTGTTTCATCGAAGTGGTATATGACAACACCATTTTACTCTTTAACTAGGTTTTCTCATTATGGGCTGTCAGTCCCCGAAGGTTGGGCGGTTTGAACTTTACAACTAATGATGTTGGCAATGTTCTTGCGATATCAGGTACATTTTTCAAATCTATAATTCTCTAGATATTTATTAATTTTGGGCAACATGTTGCAATAAATATTATTATATCTTTTTCTCAGCAAAAAAAAAAAAGTGTTTTGAATTTGATTTGCTGACATTGAAATGTAAGTTGTATGATCTTAATCTAACAATTCCAATTTATTGGCAGAAGGGACATGCCATTTTTTTACTAGGGCAAATTCATATTATTAGTTCATACATATGCTGCTTAATTACTGACCTTTTCTAAACCATTTAGGTACCGGTATTGTAATATACCAGCTTTCTCTGTACCCATCTATTCAAAAAGCCTGTGGTCCTGTTATCCTTGCTCGCATCGCTGGGGTTAGCTTTCACCGTATATGCCAATTATTGTGATTTGGCATTTATTGTTTGTTTATTTGAAACTTGTCTTGTTATTTGGCATACACAATATGCAGGTATTATCCATACCCCTCTTGCAAAGTTACCCCTTCATGACATTGCTGTCTGGCTCCACCCTATACCTTGTGATAAATATTGCTTCCATTCTGAAGTTTCTTATGTCTGTAAGTGCAGATCTCTCTTTATATAGCCAATTATGATTCACTAGCGATATTGAAGGTGCACCTCTCTCTTTATATTGCCTAACTGTAGTACTTTTGTTGGACTTAGGAAACAATTTCAACTGGTTTATTCCTTTTGCAAAATAGAGCAGTGGTAAAAAGTTCCCTCCCATTGGCTGTTATTTCATTACGAAAATTGAGATCATATTTTTGTTTATGGAATTGTGGCACATATGGCATGTTGGTTTGGTATTACAGGAACAACATCAAAGAGGGGCAGCTAATGGCATTGTAATGACTACTATGTCAGCATTCAAAACAGTAGGTCCTGCTGGAGGCGGTGCATTGTGAGTTTCCGTTTGATTTATTTTGGTTCTCTGGCCAATGAGCCGTTGTTAACAACTTAAAATTGATTGAATCTGTAGGGGATTCATATTTTAAATGATCCTTGCTGAAAGAAATTGCATTTGTACATGTTTTATACATCACTGTCATATAGATAAATAAATCTTAATTCATTTGTGTCTAAAACTTCAGGCCAAGTTTTTTTTTATGACATAGTCCTGTCATCTATGTATTCAATTTTTTCAAAGTACCACATGTTTGTGCTTGTGATACTTTTTGACTGAAAATTATATTATTGAAAATTATATCCATTTTCTTATTCTGCTTTTGATTAATGCAGATTAGCATGGTCACAAAAGCGGTTAAATGCTTCTTTCCTCCCAGGTATGATTCTCAGCTTAATTTAACTGTCAACTTTTTGCTTAATTTGTTTGAATTCTTCACTTAATAGGAAAGAACATAACTGGCCCTTTTGTTTTAAAAAACTTAAGAACGACAAGTTTAAATTCTTGTTCTAAACTCTTCAATGGTGGTAGGATAAATAAATGATTCAAAGTTTCTTTACAAATAAGGATATGGTTTCTTTTAGTAGCTATATTACTGGAAGTTCACTATTTTACATTTAACTGTAGGCACCCATACTGTCTTCTTTGCCCTGAATGTTATTGAAGGACTTGGAGTACTTTTGATGTTCAAACCATTCTTGGGTGTAAAGAAAGAAAAACCAATGGAGCAGTTACAGTGATATCAATAAACTTTGCATGAGGTATGAAGCATTTTAGGGTTGACTTTATACATTTGTTGTGAGATTATACGAACTATAAGTTGAACATTAGCATCATGTAAGTTTGTATTTCAATCCTTTGAGATTTTAGTATGGGTGAATTCATGGTGGATATAATTGGTTTAAGAAGATTTTTATGATTGAATTTCATATATGTAATTTTATTTTCATATTTGATATGTACTAATACATTATAATATGTATCTTACTATATACACTTTGAAAACTTTCAATCTTGCATTAGCTCGTCCGATCTGTGTATGTGATTATGCGAGTCAGGATGATTTTTTATGAGTTGTCTTTGCAGTGCAAAACCCATTTAAAAGTCTATTTAAAAGTATACTTTGCAATGAGGTCAACAGATCTAAGTTTTCACATATAATGGTAAAAAACAAACAGGGTGAGTTGGAAACTCGGTAGGAGACAAACTTGGAAGTAATATACGAAACTCAACTTGCCTAAATCATTCATGGCTGATAAACCATAAACTTCTTCACAGGATGCTTGCCCACTTGACAAGTAATAGTTCCTTGAATAGTTGAATTACACTTTCACTTGAGGAAACTAAGTAAGAATGACTGCAATGCCCTGCAAGAAAAGTAGCGAATACGAAGTTTCTTGGGGCACCTGACAATACCAAATTGGACATATTGTCTCCCCATTTAAGGTCGTTCTTTTCCATCACCTTCACTCTTTGAAGCCTAAATGCATCAGTTGAACTTCCACTTCCAATCACAGCCTAACCTTCCTCTCTATCATCCGTGTCGAACAAAGCTGACAACTCTGCTAGTACATCATCAGAACTTGATGTACTCTCTAGTCTGAGTTTAGACCTTCTCGTGACCTCTAACCGAAACCAAAAGAATTATACTTCTCTGAATGAAAGAGAAACGCTGAGATCTATTCCATTGGTTTTCGCCATTCTTGTTTTAACATATATTGTTTCCAGCTGCAGACCTACTTGTCTCAGCTCAGTTATGTTATCACTGATACACATCATAATGTAAAATTCTAGCCATGTTGTATATAAGAAAACTACTAAAATAATCTATGAATCAGACTGCTAATCAGTGATATTATTAATTCTACTATTAACATATTGATGTAAGGAAAATTATAAGAGGAGAAACTCTCCTTTTTTTTAAGAAAAGTGTTTTCAGAGAGAATAAAAAGACTTATGCATTAATATTTTGATTATTTTCTTTGTTTTGAGAGTATTATAAGAAGAGACAATTAATTTAGAGAATTTTTTAAACCCTCTAAAACTCTTAATTAAGCATTAGTACAATGAAACCCAACTACAAAGTACTACATAGGATTGGGATAACTTATGTCAGAGATAAATCAACGATAATGGTGTTGAGACTTGGGATAACTTATGTTGAGCACTTGAGCTCAATGATTTTCAGAATTGTCTTGCCGGTCACTTTCTAATAATCTGAACATCAAATCTATAGATAATCTTCAGTTCAACTTTCTTGTACTGTCAACAAGTTTGAACCATTGGCTTGCAGGGTCACATGTGTTATCTTTGCTAATACATTTGCAACTATTGGTGACAACTATGTTGTTAGCATCTGCATCCAAACAAATACTAGAAGTAGAACCATTGTTGTTGACATTATACGAGAGATGCATCTTTGAATCAGATATCATTTCCCATGTTGACTCTTGACCTGAACATGCTGTTCCAAGTTTCACTTGTTTCCCTTCTCCGTCTCCTTGTAAACAAATATTTGTACCTTTCAGTAAGAGTATCTTTTGGGGTGTGTATTCCCAGCCACCAGAATTAGAACAAGGTCCCATCTTCAATGGTTCATGCAATGACTTGCTCAAGACGCAAAGACCTCTCAATGGGTGAAAAATCACTTTATATGGTTCAGACTCTAAAAAGCCTGGCCCTGCATGTCAAGAGGAATGCGATTAAATGTACAATGATCAAGTGAATAAGAAAAAAAAATAGATTTTATACTTTAATCTTTGTCTAAGATGTACTTCAAGGTTGGAACAATCATCATTCTATTATTGAAACACAGTTCCGCTATCCAAATAGAAAATAAATAAATATACCATACTGTTTTTTTTTTTTAAAAATTCACCACGTATGAGATACTTCACGAATCCACACAAACACATATTCTAAAAAAGATGAAGGGTGTATAAAGAATGTGATGCATCGGTGGAGATGTACACGGTCTACTTCAAGATTCGTATTTAGGCCTATCATAATATGAATTTAAAAATCTCATGTTTCAGCATGTACCACACCCACATTACCTATACAAACTTCATAGGTAAGGTGTGAAATAAGAAAAATATATGAAATCACTTTTGTTTTGTTATACCTTGAAAAGGGAGTTGAATAGCAGATATCCTTTGTAAGAAACTTGTATTCCTAACTTGGCTCCAATTCCAATTGAGAATACCAAAATTCTCATCAACATCAACAACCCCTTGTCTAATATAATAACTTCCAGCATGTGTCCAATAGGCCCAATCCAAATCAAGCTCAGCTGCCACTGCCATGAAGCAGTTAAAGAACCTGTTTTGGTTCACATTTGTACCTCTTAAATCCAAACCAAACTCACTCACAAACAATGGCCATCCTTGGTCTAACAAGAATCCTGACTTTCTCACAAAGCTACTTGTAACTTGTCCACACACTTGGTTTGGATTCTCTAATGTCCATGCTTGAGTGTCACTAAAGCTATACCAATGCTCCTCAAATACTAGTTTCCCATTAAATGTGAGCTTCACTGGCTGGTTTGTAATGAATGACAAGTCAGTGTCAAAATTTAAGCCAGACAGAATGACAAGAACATTCGGATTCGCAGCATGCACAACTTCTGCTCCTTTTGGCATGTACCTATAATTCAGAAGATCAAAACGATATAATCACTCATTCCCATGAAGACTATGTTTTAATTCATCTATTGTTCTACAAATTTAGAATAACACTCAATCTTTTGAACTATAAGGCGCCTATAGAGCAACCGTAAAACCAATATACCTGTACCAATCATTGAGATTTTGTCTGGGACCTCGCAGCTCATTTCTCAAGCTCATTCCGACCACATTAGTGACTCCATTGAAAAGGGTGGCCATCTTGGTCAGACCTATAAGCCAGAGGTCTGGATCAAAATATTGGTCCCCAAAGAACCCATTGCCATCGGAGTTACTACAGCACCATCCTGGCTGTGTCACATGGTTGTCCAAAATCACCATCAAGTCTATGTCTCCTAGACTTTTTACCACTGCCTGCGGCAATTAGTTAACAAATAATATTGTTAGAACTCTTTTTCTTCCTTGTGACTGCATTGTTTAAACTTAAGAAAATATAACAAGTTATATGTAGGAAGTGCTTGTTGGAATCATATTGGCACATCTCAAATTATAGTTTTCGGTGTGTTAATTCAGTTTAGATATGAGTTTAGGAGTGCTAAAATCATTATCTTTTTAACACTATGTAACACTCTTTTTTTTTTTTTTTTTTAAAGAAACACTATGTAACACTTGTTTTTTTATTGATTGAAATTTACGTAGGTCCCACCACTTTATGTGAAACTCAATTTTAAAGTGTGAAAATCTTATTAATTTTATCTAACAAAAAAATGAATGTTAATGTTAAAAAGAAAATGCTCTTAACAATCATCTTATGAGTTTCATCTCTGCTCAAAAAATGACGTCGCCTAATATTTGACGTGAGTTTAAATTTAAAACCTAAAATTAAGTTTAAAATATCACAAGTATAATTATTATAAAAAAACTGCTCCATTATATTTTTAAGTAGGCTTTTATCCCATTACTAAAAAATGTAAGCTTTTATACCATGCATGCATTCCATATTAAAACTTGGGATAACAAAGCTAGTAGGTTTTTTTTTTCTTAAGAGATTTAATTAAGGTGAAAAAATCTTTTACGATATCGTCTAAGGGCCCTTGCGTGTAACAAAACTTGTAGTAGTATTGAGTAAGTATTATTTTGAACATACCAGAAAATTATAGAAGCTAAACGAATACTAAAGCAAATTAACTGAACATATATTTTGAACAAATTAGAGAATGTCTTAATTAAAAAGGTTCCCATATTAAAGCTGGTGCTTTAATACTTAGGCTAGCTCACCAAATAGTCCACCTAACCATTCAATAGCACAGACCTCCAAATACTTGCAAATTTTTTTAGTCCAACAAAATGCTTTTTTTATTACATCATTGACTTTGGTTACGGTATTTTCAAGTTCCAAACTGGCATCGAGAGATATCTCAATCCTGTAAATAAAGTTCTGTTTGGCATGGACAACTTTTGAACTTATGTTGGGTAATTTATGAGCTCATATGTTTAAAATAGATCTCTTTGGAGTAACAATATTTTTTTCCCTGCCTTTATTTTTATTTGTCAACTTTTCCAACCTTTATTATTTTAGGTTTATGTATCTGTCTTTTGTTTTTCCTTTGTCATAAATAAGTTTGCATGCTTAATTAAAAGAAATCAATAATAATTAAAAATATATTTTATATCATCCATCGTTAATTTTACCAAACGATACAAATTTAATACATTATTATGTTCACTATTAACTATCACATAACTTATCCGTTACATGTTCATCATCCAATATAAGGTAACTTATCCACCATCCACTACTTTTTACCAAACAAAATCTAAAACTTATAAACTTTTCCTAGAATTCGTAACTCTAAGGATGAGTAGACATCTAGGGTTTTACTATATATTCATATTTAACTATTTATTTAATTTAATGATATCATTTCTTGAATACTCCTCTAATTTTTTTTAAGGAAACAAATCAATGCATTTCATTAGCTTGAATGCTCCTCTAATAATATGAATTTAATCTGTCAGTCATCAATCTTTTAATTTTATGGAATAAATGTTTATGAATAAAACTTTTGAAAAATTAATTTTTCATGAGATTAAAAGATTAATTATTATTAATTTTTCTTATAATCATAATCATAAGGAGTACCTGGTAAGCTTTGATGAGGGGAAGGTCAATGATGGAGGGGTTGTTGGCTTGAATCCCAGATATGGATTGAAGAAGTCCTATATTGTGTAGAGAATGTCTCACTGTAATGGAAGCAAAAGAGTCATTAGTGAGCAAGAGAAGTGGCCAAGTGAGCCTAACACAGTCGAATCCCATGGATTTTATTCCCTTTGAAATTACATCAAGAGGTTGATGGTTTAAGCCCTCAGCCACTGAGGTATCTAAATGTGATGCCCAATTAACACATGCTAGCTTCACCCTCTTTCCACTTTCGTCCACGATCCACCGTCCATTGGTGTGAAGTGGAAGAGCCGTCACCGTTACAATGGAGATCAGTAGTAGCACCATTACTGACAATGTTGCCATATGTGGTAACCCCCGAGAGCATCCACTCATATTCTTTGTGTTAATATTTCAAGTATGTGTTAACATGATATCATGCCATGTGATCTTAGTTTTCACATACATGCATTGGGATCAATATATATATATATATACACTAATGCCCGTGACTCGTTTAATATTTGTAGAGGCAAAATTCGACAAATTTTGTAATTAACTAACAACAACTTCTCTTTTTCAAGAACTAACAACAACTTTAATTAATAATACTCCCTCCGGAGGGAGTACTATCACACAAATTCTTGACTTATAAATGACTGATTATATATAAAAATAGAAAACCAAAACTGAAAAGGAAAAAAATTAATGGCATCCGTTTGATTTGCAAAAATGTAACATGGCAAACATTTGAGCTATCACACAACTTTGTGTCTTGTACGATGTTGGTGAAAAATAAAAAATTCAAACATTTAAGGTACCACACAAGAGGAGATATGAGAGCAAATAGAGAATGGGAGAGAAGACCGGAGAGGAGAGGAGAGGAGATATAATGGAGATGAGAGAAAGAAGAGAGGCAGGAGAGGGAGAGAATGAAGAGCCGAGAGAGAAGAGAGATAGCGGGACATAGGGTATTACTATGTTATATTTTACACTACGCCGCGCTATATTATACGTTATATTTTACACTACTCGTTAGTTTAATCAAATCTATTATTTTACTATTTAATATATTTCAAACATAATCGATCATTGTCATTCTTTGATATTAATTGTTGATATTATATGTTATATTTTAGGCTTAAAGGTATGTTTAGTCCTTGCAAATAGGCGTCATTTAAAATTTCGTCCCTGTAATCGCTAATCCTGGCGATTACAGGGACGGAATTTTAAATGGCGCCTATTTGCAAGAACTAAACATACCTTTAAGCCTATATTTTATACCAAACAAATTATTTTATTATGTATTAATAAAATTTATATTAATAAAACAATTTATATTTTAATCGCATCAAGTTAGATTTTTTAAAATAGTGATCCAAACCAAACTCAATTGCAAGTAATATTTTTTTGGTATGAGACTAGTTTTTACTTCAACACCAATTTAAATTGCGATGTGATAACCCCTAGATGAAAGGAAGAGAGAAATGTAGAGGGAGAGGGAGAGGGAGAGGAAAGGGAGAAGTGAGAAATACTTTTTAAATACAAAATAAAAAAAATTTAATTTATATAGACTCTGATTGTAAAATTATTTTACACATTTATCAAATGAGGTGTTGATACATCATTTAATGTGCTTTTTAGGGGTGGTGTTATTGGATTTTCATTATTATCGTGGAAATATTAACTTGTGTCCTTAGGGCACATGTTAAGAATCCCAGTAATAGAAATTATGTATTAGAAATTGTGTTAATTTATTGTTTAAAGTGTTTAATATTAATTATTTTTTCAATAAATTTTTACCACTAATGGAATGACATTAATGCTTAACATGTGCCGTAAGGGCACAAATTAAAAGGAAGAAAAAAAAGTTCTCAATTTTAAATTAAAAAAAAAACACGTAACCTAACAAACAAGTGAAGTCGTTGGTTGTCACGAATTAGCGTTGTTGTTAAGCTTAAAATCCCGGTTTCTCCCAATCCAAAGAGAAAAACACTCTCTCCTATATAAATAAATAAAAACGGGGTTTCAAATTCAAACTACACTTCGCGATTTGATTCTCAGAACAATCTTTCCATAACTTACAGTCTTACACAACCAACACACCCTTTCTTCCAGTTCCAATCAAGAATCAAACTATGTAAGTTTTTTACTAAGATATTTCAATTCAATATTTTGTTTCTTGTTCATAGAGATTCATTATTTATGATATTTGCAGGGGAGCTATGAAATTGGGTCGACTGGATGATGATGACATTGCTGCTTCTGATCCTGATTGGAGTTTCGATGCTCTCGTCTCCGAGCTCAATGCCTTGGAGAACAATCTCTCCGCCAATTCTTCCACTCCACCTCTGCATTTTCATCAAACAACTTCATCAAGGTACCCACATTCAAAAACCTTATCAATTCATTATTCTTTTTTTTTGCACACCAACTGTTTGTGAAAACAACCGCGTTAAGTTTATGAATATGAGGATATCATTGCCGTCAAATTGAACTCTGTTGATTTTTTAGGGTTAACTTATTCAATGGGAAAGAAATTGAGAAAGGTAGAAGGTTTGTGTTTCGTGCCCCTGAGTATGAGACGGACAGTGAGGATGACAATGACAAAGCGTTAGTAGTATCGGACACCGGCAAACACTTCACTTGTGATGAAATTTATCTGAGGTGCCTATTTCGTGAACCGTAGCTTTATTCTCTTATTTCAAATCATGATAAAGTTGATTTGATTTTATGGTAATATTTTGTCATTTCCGTTGGTGTTTCAGTGATAGTGATGATTCCGATGTTGACTCTGCTTTGGAAGTGCAACCTTACCTGATGAATAAAGTTGGGGAGGTAGAAGGTGCTTTGATTGAGTTAACACACGATCATCAATTGAGGGTTAATGTGAGTGGTCCTATTGATACCAATTTGACTTGTCAGTTACAAATTGAATAGCTAGTCATTCTTGGTTGACATATAACTTGTTAATTGCGTTATGATTTGTTTTGTGCTGTATTACATACTTGTTTCTGATCTTTCGATTCACAGGATGGAATTAGAAATAAGATCTCAGCGTTGGAGATAGCTCTACTGAATGAAAGTCAGAACTCTATTTCATCCCTTCTTCGAGTTGAGAAATTCAAAGAAACAAGGCAGGAGTTGGATAAAAAGTTTGACACTCAATATCAGCGCCAAATGTAAGACTCCATTGTCTCCTCCTGCTCCTTTATCTTTTCTTTTCAAGGCAACATGATTCCTTCATTCTACAACTTATTTATCTTGTCAGACTTAAAAGTAAGCATTGACTATGAATTACAGGCTCCTATAAAATTGTCTACATTCCTAATGTGCTTTATGAGAGGTTCAAATAATGGTTTTTTTTTTCTTGCGTGACAGTGCTTTTGTTGTTGCACCACTACCTGTAGAGATCCATTAAGCATTTTTTTACCATTTGTTTGAGTGAGGCAGGGGCATTATATGTTTCACAATTCTCTTCAATAAATATTGGTGAAAGGATACATGACTGATCTGTTTATACTTTATAGGAGGAAGATTGGAAGACAATTCATTATGATGCTCATTAATTTAAAGTCGGGGAATCTATTTTTATTTTATAAATTCACTTGTATGAATATTAGGCTTGACTGTGTGATTTGACGTTGATTCTATTTCTCCTGTTGATAACTAATATTTGACATATGCAGCATATTTTCTACTAAACCCGCTCTTATATCACCCAAAATACTATTTCTCTTGTTAGATATTTGCTGTGTTTGAACTAGTTGAAAACGATGAAAACGAAGAAACTGATGATTGACATCTCCCAACTTTTTGTAGTGCAGAAGCACTTGATAATCAGTTGACTGCTGTTCAACAAGACCGTGAACTCAGATCACAAATAGAAGAAAGGAAAATAAGAAGTGATGCAGCGTATGAAGAGGCCAAGAGAAAGGTTGCTTTGCAGGAGGAAAAACAACAGCAAGAAAAGGCTAAAGCTGAAGCAGAGGTACCATGCCCTTTTATTTTAGTTTGATTTTGTTATTTGGAAAAAAATTATACCGTCTTCAAAGTGAGGTGTTGGGTTACTTGTTTTTTTTTTTACAGAAATGTTTGGAGAGTCCTAAATTGTGACCCATACATTTACCGTTGCATTGGTTTGGTCTATTCACTTTACCGGCTACTAGCCCAAAACTTTTTTTCACTGATATTTACATGTCCACCAATATATGGGTCTTGTTAATGTTAGTTGAAGCATACATTTTTGCTACCAATCTTCTTTATAGAAGCTTAAGCCCAAATGACCATTCATTCACGATATTTAAATTTTACGGTGCAGGCCAAACTTAAAGCCGAGGAAGTAAAACAAGCTGCATTGGAAGCTGAGAAAAAAGCAGTAATGGAAGCCAAAACAAAGGCAGCAATGGAAGCTGAAAAAAGAGCAGCAGCAGAAAAGAATGCTGTGGAATATTCCAAAACTGTTACTTCTGGTGTGACACAAGAAACCGCATCAAGCCTATTAAATACTGAAACCAAGGAATCCGGTATGGGTTTTCTTTTTTCACTTTTAGATCATATCTTTCCAATGTCAGTGTTTTCTCTTTACCCGTTTCTCCTCATCCAATAGCCAGAATGCTTTGCCTTATTCTTTTACTACCATTTAGTTGGAAATCCTTTGTTTCTCTGTATATATATTAGTATACTGGTAAAACTAGTTATCCTCTTCCTTGTCTCATCAATATTTATTTGATGAAGCTATTTTCGTGAGCAATAACTTCGGTGTCACTAAGACTAAATCTCCTATATTTTCTTCAGTCTCCACGTTGTTAAGCACCAAAGTTCCGTTTCATATACTTTTTTTTGTTTCTTTTTTCTTTTTGAGATATATATGGGATCTAATTCTTCAACATAAGATTTGTTGTAAATCATGAAGTTGAATCAAAAGTGTAGGGGCAAAAAAAAATAAAAAAATTAAAGAAACTGAATATGAATTTAACAATAATTTCCATTCCACTCCTACCACTGATTCCTGCTCGGTCTCTTGATCTATATCTTGTTTATTAGTTATTTTTTTATTGTTTATGATTTGAGATTTAACTGCTCTACACAATCTTTAGGTTATGTATATCGAGCTGCTGCAAGTGCTTCAAATATAGAGCATGGTAGGCTACAGAAACTGAAAGAGCTGTATGAAAGAAACCAAGTTGTAAGATCAAGTTCTACACAGGTATCGTTGAAAACAGATATTGGATACCTTTGTCTTTAGACTCTTAATTTATGATCTTGCATGCAATAAGCAATACTAATTATCTGTTGGTTTTGCTTATCATATTTGTTTTCTTATTATTAAAATTAAATTGTGTTCTTGATAATTCATATTTATTTCACAAGAAATTTGCTTGTACTTCAACCTCACATTAAAGAGTAACTTCCCCCGTCAAATTCTCTGATTTTGACATTTGGACTTGTTTATGTGTCAATATATGTTCAGGATTATACCCGCCACGAGAGTGATATTTCCCGGAATATAAGGCAAATAAGGGGCATAAGAGACAATGTTAGGTGAAGTAAATATTTAAATTTCACAAATACATAGTGCTGCTGTCAATATATCATT
>Ga0228711_1007889_pt1 | contig 15226 bp, 12 predicted proteins | sample MedpolnodulmetaG_2_FD_177996 | JGI IMG/M metagenome (GOLD analysis project Ga0228711, IMG submission 177996) | Root nodule microbial communities from Medicago polymorpha collected in Santa Monica, California, United States - brown nodules | ecosystem: Host-associated > Plants > Roots > Nodule...
TTCTGTCGTCTCTCTCTCTCTCTCGCTCTCTCTCTCTCTCTCTCTCTCTCTCTCTCTCTCTCTCTCTCTCTCTCTCTCTCTCTCTCTCTCTCTCCCTCCCTCCCTCCCTCCCTCTCCTGAAACACTTAGAACTTTTTTAGAAAAAGTCAACACAATTCAATCCATTCGTTTTGTGTTTTTCTCACCTTCAAGCTTTTGTTTGACTTATTTGGAAAGAACGAAAATCTTGTTGTTTTCGACAAAAAAACCAAAATGTTGCCTAAATTGCTTAATAGAGTTGGATATTGATATTGATCATTGATGGGTTAACCCTATATTGTATCTCGGGTAGCCTATTTGGTGATGTTTCTTTGATTTTTGGTGCTTTTGTAAGGTAGTAACATACTTTTGATTCTTTGTGTTTTCCATGGGTACTTCTTGTGTTGAAAAGAGACTTTCGTTTAGCATATATAATATAATATTATATGGCCTTGTTTAGAAGAATTAAGGGTGTGTTTGGTTTGCAAAACAACAAATACTGTACATAACAGTACAAGAAAGAACAACACAATACAAGAGGGAACAACACAAGATAAATTTTTATGACATTGAATAATTTTTTGTTTTATACGATTTTGGGGGACGAAATGCTATTTTCGTATTTTAGACAACTTGTACGTGGGACAAAAAGTTTTGATGTGGTTTGGTGAGGGACAAAAATATCAGTTTTATGTAGAATAAATCAATTTTAACGAATAAGCCATACTTGTTATCACTAATTATAGCGTTTATTAAACAAAGTATGATTGAGAGGTGTTGATCCTTCCTCTTAAAAATATCATATCATAATATTATTATTATTATTGTAAGAATTTTTGCTACTGCACACAATCAGCATTCACCGCAAGATACAGCTACATGGCAGCCACAAGCAGCGGGATTTCTGAAGTGTAACGTAGATGCAGCCATCTTCAGGGCACAAAACCGATTTGGGACAGGTATGTGTATTCGAGATCCTCGTGGCAGGTTCGTGAAGGCTGCTACAACTTGGTATGAAGGTTGTCCCCCTCCTCAAGAAGCAGAAGCAGTTGGATTACGCGATGCCATTTTGTGGCTTGGACAGTTAGAATTATCAAATGTGCAAATAGAACTAGATTGTAAACTAGTGGTTGATAGCATATATGATAAGAATAACAACCAGGCATAATTTGGTAGTATCATTGATGACTGCAGGTCACTTTTACAACAATGTACAAACTTTAAGATAAGTTTTGTTAGGAGACAAACGAATGTTGTCGCTCATAGTTTCGCTAGGGTGTCAATATTACAAGCTCGTCACCAAGTCTTTGATTTGATTCCATCTTGTATACCAAATTGTGTGATGAATGAAATGATATGAGTTTTTGTTGGTAAAAAAAAAGAAAAGAATTGTTCTTGTTAAGGAAATTGTATGTAATCCTTCTAAAAAGAAATATAAACAAAATTGTTATCATGACCTTTACTATTTTATGCTTACTTTTTTAGGGGTTATTATTTGATGTTTATGATGATGACAACGAAAATTAGTTGATTTTTAGTGCTATCCAATCAAAAGGGCATTTCATTCGTTCTAATGCCAACTGCCAAGTAGTTGATTTCTTTAAAAGAAGCTTAGCTATATCTCCTCGCCACTTTTCAGCTACCTACGATGTCCCATCTAGGATGGTTGACATCTTCCACATTCCAAATTGCTTGCAGGGTCATTACCAGAAAAGTCTAACAAAAGCTAACTCAAGTAAATTTATGCAGCTGCGTCAATTAAGTAAAAAAATATAAGTAATTGTGGTCATGGTAGAAGGTTGTTGAGACCAAGCTATCTATATACTCCATACCGTATAGAATGTTTTTTTTGAAGGAGTTCATACCGTAGAGTATAAGTATAGTTGACAGCAGTATGAATTGATGGATGAATTACTGATCATATATATACACCTATAATCCTTAGTTTTACTATTAATGTTATTCATGCATAACAATACAGCCAAACCAATCATAGTTCTTAACCAATAAAATGTCGGAGGAGTGCTAAATAAGACATGTTAAATAATGTTAAATAAGACATGGCTTTTGTATTATTTTTCAAATTTAATAATCTCATATTTTTTTTAAAAATGATTATTAGAAAACATAGTGGAGAGAGTGAATTACCTTGTTGTTAAAGCTTCGTTGCAATAAGATTATCTACAATAGAGATATTTATTTTTTAAGTAATTAAATGGATATCACGTGTACATCATTTATTTGTAATTTTTTAATAGTAGTACATAATAAGTATATAATCCCTCAAACTAAGTATCTCATACAAATTATTTAAACGAGATTCATTAATCATCTATTTATAAATTTATCATTACATTTTAATTTTTTAATATTAATTAAATAAGTGTGGGACCCGCGGGTGGAGGGAGTGCTTACTTGAGAGCCTCCTTCCATTAAGCACTAAACAATTTATCCCCGATGATGGTATCTAATAGATACCAATGCTTATGAGCTTAGATACCACCACCGTGGATGGTTCTACAATCTTATAATATACTACTAAATTAAGATGTAACCAATCACACCAAACTAAATCACCAACTAAAAAAACTTATGGATGACATTTATCACATTTTATATTTCCTTTCACGGTTGCACACGTGACCACTTATAGACTTATATTTCTCTTGTTCTGTCTTGAAGAAAATTGCTTCAATTGAATTTGGGCTATACATTTCATGCAAACTATCAACTTAATAGTAATAGTAACATTAAAATGACACCAATATCTATCTCTGAAGTGACACATGCACATTAGATAGAACTCTCTTACTTTGGCAACAAGAACATTGGTTGAAAGAGTTACATCAGTTTCCTATTAGATGCATTCTTGCATACACAACATTATATAAAACAAACAACAAATCATAACTAGCTAGAAGCTTAAACAATCATAGCAAATAAGCAATTGAACTTTGTTAATGACTTTGACTTAGACATGAAGGAGATAAAACTAAATTGGATGTCTTTGACACTACTCTAAAGTTGTTCTAACTACTAGTCTTGTTCAATGACAGTAATGTTCAGTTCTGCTTCTCTTTGAATCACATAATATTTTTATCAATCAAATCAAACAACCACTTTTTTTCATTCATCTATATATACACCAGCATTTTTGTCACATTCCATCAACTCACAGTTCAAACTCAAAATAAAAGCTAGAACTTATAAGAGCAAAAATGGCTGTTACCATTTTTTCATCGCTTAAAATCGCAACGTTGTTTTTGTCATTGATCATTTTTTGCGCATTTGAGCTTGCACTGGCCGGCACTACCAGACACTACCAATTTAATGTACTACATGAAATATTTATTACGCTTTTCAATTGTACAAAACAATTCTTTTTGTTTCTTTTATTACTCTGGTTGTAACATATATGAGGTTATGTATGCAGATAGGGTACCAAAATGTAACTAGATTGTGCCACAGCAAGAGGATGGTGACAGTGAACGGTCAGTTTCCAGGACCTCGTATCATGGCTAGGGAAGGAGACCGTCTTGTTATCAAAGTTGTTAACAATGTGCAAAACAACATCTCGATTCACTGGTAAAGAACAACCTTTCGCTAAAAAGAATAATTGTATCGAATTTGTTTAGCTTAGAATAAAAGTAATGTGTGAAAAACTTGGCTATCTTTGAAATAGGCATGGCATTCGACAACTTCAATCGGGATGGGCTGATGGACCAGCATATGTGACTCAATGCCCTATCCAAACAGGTCAAAGCTATGTTTACAATTACACAATTAAAGGACAAAGAGGAACACTCTTTTGGCATGCTCACATATCTTGGTTAAGGTCAACACTCTATGGACCTCTCATCATACTTCCCAAGAAAAATGTTCCATATCCTTTTGCAAAACCCCACAAGGAAGTTCCCATGATATTTGGTAATGAAGTTACAAAAATGATGAACCTAAGTCTACCCATTTTTATATTTACATAAGCTAACTATACTCTTTGATTTTGGTATTAGGAGAATGGTTCAATGCAGATACTGAAGCCATCATAGCACAAGCCCTTCAAACTGGGGGAGGACCAAATGTTTCTGAGGCCTACACAATCAATGGACTTCCAGGGCCATTGTATAACTGCTCTAAAAAAGGTATCAAGTGCAAATAAATTTATCTTCTAGGAGAAGTCCCCAATTATTTAAAGATTGAAGCAAATAATTCCTAAAATTGAAAATATGAAGCCTTAAACGTAACTACTCATAATATAATAGTTGTGTTATTTGAACGTCAACATACAAACACCGTGTGTGAAACTGTACGTGTTTATCTCTTTTTCTTACTTTTTATTCTCTACAACTTACACACATTTAAAAAATACACAAAAATCAAAGCACGCTGTATTTGACATCAAAGTTTTATATCAAAATTCATTTTTCTAATATAGTATTCCACTTTTTCACAAGAGCAAATACTTAAACAGGCACTCACCCAGTGGACATTCACTAGATTAGACACCAATTTCTACAAAAGCATGTAGAATTCTTTATGAAACGGTATCAGCAATATGGTTTTCATCATTTTAAGATGTAACTCTTTACAGATACATTCAAGCTAAAGGCGAAGCCTGGAAAGACTTACCTTCTACGTTTGATCAACGCTGCACTGAACGATGAGTTGTTCTTCAGCATTGCAAATCACACCCTCAAAGTTGTTGAAGCCGACGCTATTTATGTGAAACCATTTGAGACTAACACCATCCTTATTGCCCCTGGCCAAACCACTAATGTTCTTCTCAAGACCAAGTCACACTATCCCAATGCAGCCTTCTTAATGAGTGCTAGACCATATGCTACCGGCCAGGGAACTTTTGACAACACAACTGTTGCTGGTATCCTTGAATATGAAATCCCATCTAATACTCACCATTCAGCTTCTTCACTAAAAAAGCTTCCACTACTCAAGCCTATTCTCCCAGCACTTAACGACACTTCTTTTGCAACAAAGTTCTCCAAGAAACTCCGTAGTCTTGCCAGTGCCCAGTTTCCGGCTAATGTTCCGCAGAAAGTCGATAAGCACTTTTTCTTCACAGTAGGCCTTGGAACTAACCCTTGTCAAAGCAACCAAACTTGTCAAGGACCCAATGGAACAATGTTTGCGGCATCAGTGAACAATGTATCTTTCACAATGCCAACCACTGCACTTCTTCAATCCCACTTTACCGGACAATCCAGAGGGGTTTACGCTCCTTACTTCCCAAGCAGTCCCTTGCATCCATTCAATTACACCGGCACCCCACCAAACAACACCATGGTGAGCAATGGAACAAAGGTTACGGTTCTTCCTTTCAACACAAGTGTGGAGCTTGTGTTGCAAGACACTAGCATTCTTGGTGCCGAAAGTCATCCTCTCCATTTGCACGGCTTTAACTTCTTTGTTGTTGGACAAGGATTTGGTAACTACGATTCAAATAAGGACCCAAAAAACTTTAATCTTGTTGATCCCGTCGAGAGAAACACAATTGGTGTCCCATCTGGTGGATGGGTTGCTATCAGATTCCTAGCAGATAATCCAGGTTGGTTCGTAGTTTATTCATCAAACTATCAAAAGTCATTTCGGTTTCAAAAAATGTTTTAGTTCACTTTCATAAATTAACAAAAACAAATCATGCAACTATAAATTAACAAAAATGTCTAATTGTGTCTGCAGGGGTATGGTTCATGCATTGTCACTTGGAAGTACATACAAGTTGGGGTCTTAAGATGGCCTGGATTGTCTTGGATGGAAAACTCCCAAATCAAAAGTTACTTCCACCACCAGCTGATCTTCCCAAGTGTTAACTTCAACCTAAAATTGCTTTTTTTTTTTTTATATATATATAATTTTTTATATTTACATTTTGGCCCTTTTTGTTATCCAACTGGGCAGTTGTTTTTCACTATTTGCTTTAGTTTCTTTTCTGTAGTAGTTTTTTAAGGCTTGACGTGTGGTTGAAGTTACAACTTTTTCTTTCTTTGGAAGAGAGATTTATTTATACAATATGGCTTGACTATACAATTGTATTCCATTGATTTGAGTGAAAATTCCTTATTCAAAGTTTATTATGTTAATAATTTGTTGCTTTTATTTGGTTATGAATAACTTGTAAAATTCTAAATGAGTTCTATTGGGCTGTCATGGTGATCTATGTCAGAAACAGTTTTTGGTTTAGGTTGTTCACGAGCTTGTGGTTTCTCTTCATCTGTCAGCTATAAACAAGAATAGATAGCACCAATGGTTTGCAATTGTGTATCTCTGACAATGAAAAGTCGGAATTTTCAACATGATAAGGGTGGTGTTTTCATTGTTCACTACTTGTTGGGACTATTACTATCTTTTTTGTGAGTTTATGAATCAAAGTGTTAATGGCTGTTGCAGTGATGGATTATGTCTGACAACACTAGACATGCTATATTTTGCAATCAGTTCTTTCCAGTAGTACATTTTAGTCAATAATTGTGTAAGCAAAATGGGAGAAAAGAACATTCCTATGGATGACTCAATCACCGATTATGTAAACAAGTCCAGGCATTTGACTCGCTGCTTAATATTGATCAGGATTTGTGTCCCTTAATAACCAACTAATCAAAATGCAAAATTTGCAAGTTTTTCAATGTACTTGATGGATAGTAAGACTCTCTTTGAATAAACAACTTAATATTAAGTTCTTAAAGCCGCCAAGCTTGACCGTGGGACCTAGGAGGGTGCTCCTCTCTAGGTCTCACTATCAGGTTTGAATTCCCCAGGTGCCAACAATTTTTGTTTGACAATTCATATCGAGGTTTCTTTGGCTTCAATCGGCCACCCAGGAGTGGACGGTGAGATTGATCTACAAGATTAGTCGGTCATTGGGCTGGCTACCGAGTTTTCAAGGAAAAAAAATAAAAATATTAAGTGCTTATTTGCATAAGTGCTTATCATATAAATGCTTGTTTGTAAGCTATTCCTATTCCTACGACAAAAGATAAAATAAAGTCAAACTGTTTTCATATAAGCTATAAGCTGTTTCCATAATATATTTGAAGAGCTTGTGGAAATAAGCTGAAAAACATGTCATAAGGTACTTCACTAAGCTCTTCTAAATAGTCTAATAAGCACTTATGTCAATAGATAATCTCAAATAAATCAATTTGAATGTGTTTTAAGTACAACATACTTAAAATCTTCTTTTTCTTCAGCTTTACATTGTATGCTTCTTTACTCCTTCGTCACCTGAAACAGATGATAAAAAATGAAAATGTGAGTGAAAGAAACTCCACTCCATAATTAATTTATTCAATTTCTATGAATATTTTCTATCATGAGCTAACACCTTTTTGTCTCAATTACCTTCAGCGCAATCACGTCAACACTTACCACAATCGTCTTAGTTTTCTTTCATCACTGTGTTGTGTGTGTTTAGTGTCGACAAGAAGCAAATACATGTGGAATAAGATTTTATCTTAAAATTGAGAGATTCACGATACAAATCATTTTATACAATCAAATATCAATGAACTTTGAACAAGGTACAAAACAATACACAATTTCAAACCACACTTATGTAAACAAAATTACTAAACTATCAAATCAAAAACACAATGCAAGTGTAATTGAAAAATTGATTAGACCTTGCAATCAATTGATCTAAGCAAAATGTGTAAAACCTAACTCAATGAATTAGGTTAATTTTCAATAAAAAGTCTACTTAGATCACCACTAGCAATTAACATATCAATTATTCAATTAATCACAAACAATATCAAAAAGTAAAAAGGATAGGGAAAGAGGGAGAACACCGGTGTTTATAGTAGTTCACCATTTTTCGTCCTCGCTAAGGGCTACGTCTATTCTACTTAATGAAGTACACTTTCACCAAGGTCATTCACTATGTAACAAATGTTGATTACAATGTTTACAAGAGTTCCTTCAAATTAAAGCCCTAATTCTTCAACTCCTATGTAAAACACTCCCCCAAACTTCAAGTAGCCCTTGAATTTGGTGTTTCTTGAATATTCGGATCCTTGAATTACCCGTGCACTCCTTATAACTCTTCACTCGAGTCTACAATGTTACGTCCGGCAAACGAACCCCCTTCGACTTCAAGAACGGTTAGAAAGACCCCCAAGTCCTTCGGAGGTGGAATGAGATTATTCACTTCCTTTGAAGCCTTGATTAAGCCCAATCAATCTTCTTGAGAGAACCAACTTACAATCCCTACTAGCATCCTAGAGAATCTATACACTCGAAGAACAAAGTGATTCTAAGAAAAAGTGTTAATCTTGAAGAATGTATGAACAATGAGTTTTTGAGACCTAGAGAGAATATATGCAAATGATTCAATACTTTTGGTGATGTGGAGGGAAATGTATATATAGTACGGGGTGATAAGACTCAATTTTTGCACAAAATTAACAGATTGAATCGATTCACTAGATGCATGAATTGATTCAGACAGCAAAAAAACAAACCAGAGAAGCATGAAGAATGAAACGACTCAATACATATTTGAATCGATTCAAGTGAGCCCATGATGAAGATTGATACGATTCAAGTTTCTTATGAATCGATTCGAGACAAGTCAGAGAGTTTTGTGAGACGATTCAAACAGAAAAGAGACGATTCATACATGAATCGATTCAAGTAGATGTGAATCAATTCACATGAAGTCGGAGACTTCATTAAATCGATTCAGACTGTGGTGAGTCGATTCAAACTCATCTATAATGATTATTGACACTTTTTCAAATGACACAAAACAACAAGACCAAACCACATAGATTCCAGGGTGCTTTAACATGCTAACTATAAGACAATCATCAAAACGTTAAACTAAGCTAAACTAAGCTAAAGAACATCATCAAAAATATATAAACTAAACAATGTAGTCTTCATGTTTTTATATCATTTTCTTTTGACATTTTCTGTTTCCTAACACTAGAGGTTGTTGACCTTCTATAGAGTTCAAAAGGCCATGCATAACAATGTCATGTCTTCTAGGTCCATGAGTGTTATGTTTACGAGGATTGGTTTTGTCATCCAAAAAGGTCTAGCGATGCAGCTTTTTACCCGCTTGCCTTCTATTCAAGTGTAAATAATGATTTATATAATTATATTCATTTATCACTTTCTTAACATAAGTTTTAAGATCAAGTTTAAAATTGATTTTTTCTAAAAATCTTAAACAAACACTTAAAAATGAAAAAAATGATTTAAAAAAAAAGATTTTTTTAAGGGTTAATTATGTTTCAGGTTCCTATAACACAGGCGTGTTTCCAACATTAGCCCCTACTTAAATTTTATTAAATTTTTGGTCCCCAACGTTCTTGTCTGTTAGTGTATTTGGTCCCTGTTGTTAATTTTTACTGATTTTGCTAACGGTAGTGAACACGTGGACGCCACATGTACTGATTGACCAAAAACATTAAGGAAACCCACATTCAGCCACAATTCCTACTTCTTCTATCTTTTATTTTTGGTGGTGGCCAGGGTTCGAACCTCGAACCTTGCATATATTATGCATTGTCCACACCAACTGACCTAAGCTCACGAGGACACTCCCACTTCTTCGATCTACCCCCACTTCTTCTTTTTTCAGGTTTCAACAATCAACACCCAAAATTGAAAACCCACGTTCTCACTAAATCTCCTTCTCTCCATCACCTCTTCTCCACCTCAAACACCATCGTAATCGGCCAAACGATACTTTCTCATCTTATTCTGATCTCCACCACTTCATTCTCGCCGGCGACGCTATCCTAGCCTTCTCTTGTGAACAAGAGTCGCCGGTTCAATCAGAGAACTAGTGTGTTCAACCCGTCCATAAGGTCCCGTTGTCGGTTATTATGGGTTTAACAAAAGTTTGTTGAATTGATAAGCTATTAGGATAAATAAACCTAAAAGTTTGTTGAATTGGAGATGGTGAGCTATAGATGGATCTAGTCATTTGTGGTTTTATATGATTGAATGAAGATATGTGAATGATTGTTAGGTAGTGAATATGATGTTTATCATAAGGTGATGTATTTTCTTCTTTACTTGGATTGTGAGAAGTTGTATGTTGAATTAGGTGAAGAAGTTGATATTGGTGAATGCATATATGTTGATTGATGGAGATGTTGTTGGTGAATACATATATGTTGATTGAATTTGTGCATTGAAAATTTGGTGATGGTGTGGTGAATTGTTTGTGTGAACATATGCATTGAGTCGAGTCATATGTTCATGCATACATGACTGATGGTGACCGATGTTTATATCCAAAATGTAAGACAAGTGTGAAATCTTACATACGATGTTTTTGTTGCATCGAAGGTGACGACCTTGAGGTGATTTGGTACCGCATGCATCTAAAAGAGTCTAGAACATTGCATGCATTTGAATAATTGGTGAATTGTGTCATAATTAAATATGTGACTTGGTGAATATATTGATGACTATCATTTTGGTAACAGTAATGAGGTGAAATTTGTACATATGTGAATATATATATTCTACACTGTTTATGTTGATTATGATTGATGTGAAGCTTACCCCCAGTGGTTTTGACCGCCTACCTGTTTGTATGAATGGGTAGACGGAGTGCAGGAGTAGTTTGCTTTGTGAGTGCTTGGATAGCGGGAGCTATCTCCGTTATCGTTTTCTCTTGAGTCGTAGAGTAGGCTCTGATCTAGGATGTCTGTCTTTATGTTTGTTGGATTTTGTTGTTTTTGAGATTTGACCCATATGTCGGGATTTAGAGATTTCATATGATGATGTATATTGATCTCATGACATGTATACTTGGAGGTGTATAATTTTATATCCGCTGCGACTGTTGAAAATTATATATGCATGCTATCATTTTGTTATTTGTTGATGACGTGACGTCTATTTCTTGAATAAATGCTTTATTTGCGTGTTTTATCGCTTTAATAGAAATAGGGTGTTACAGAAACAACAATCAATGTAGAGATGAATCTTTATAATTATTATTACTTCACTAAAGAGCTACTTTAAAATTTTGCAATATTCAGGGGAATGGATTATCTCCATTTTTCTCAATTGTTACATCTAAATTCACATAATTTTACAATCTACGAAACCTAGATACTCCAAAATGGAGACATACTTGTATCGGATACGTATCAGATACTGATACTCCGCGAATACTTGCAGATACATACCCACGGAGTATCAGAATTAATTATTTTAATTTAATAAGATACTCGACAAATACACACATATACTTATAAGATACTTTACAGAGACGTATCCTGGCAAAAAATGAAGGGTAAAAAAGTGAGATCATGTTGTGAAAATTCAATGGAGATGTATATGATTCAATTTAAGATATGAATCACTATAATTGTTTTTCGATTAACCAATTAAAAATCATGTTTTTGATGGATGAAAGTAACGAGAGAGAGAGAGAGAGACGAGATTCAATCAACATTAAACAAACTTTTTATTAATGCATTTGTTCAGGGCTGTTCCTACGAATCTGAATGCTCGATTCTTTAGGTGAAAAGATGCCCGTAATAAAATAAAAATGTATTTTTTTAAAGAACAATGTTCTATTTAAATTTTTTAAACGATAAATGCAAGGTGTCGTATATAAGCGGTACACCCAAAGGTGAAAATCACTACCATATTCATGAGGAACACACCCACCTAACACTTAGCGGCATGGGAGGCCCAATTCTATTGAGTGGTTTGCACACCCCAAGGTACGGCCCTGCATTTGTTGATATCCTAACATATGAATAAAAATAGAATATGATTTATACGAAAAATTTTACCTTTTTTTATTTTGATCACATGTATTATTTTGTTGATATCCGTATCACGAATTCGATCACGCACACAGTCAATTCAAAGAAATCACCTTACCAACACGCCACAAGTTCTTTTTGTGATTATAGTTCATCTAAAATGTATATGTACAATGCATTTAATTTTAAATTAAGATCAATACCAGCTTGAAGTGTGAACTATAACGTTGAAATGCTGGGTAAAAGAAATAGCCCAGATATTTTCATCAAATACATGTATAATCATATTTTGTTTTTTATTGGCATTTTCTTGATTAAAAAAATATAATCATATTTTATTTAAAAGGAATTTAAACACAATTTTTTTATAATATAAAAATATCCTTAAATAAGAGCATTTAATACTTACTAATAAACAAGCATATAATGCAAAATATGATTATAAATATTTTTACTTTTTTTCCTATATGTTTTCTTTAAGACAATTATAGGTGTTAAATTTTTTAGAGACCGAGTCATCCGGTTTAATATAATTTAATACCAGTATGATTTTTTTTATAGATCGATCAGAGAAGAATAAACCTCCATGGTTGAGAGAGAAAAAGCTCCAAATGGAGAAAACATGTAACTGATTTTCATTAACTTGTGAAGGTTCAATACATTCAGTTATATACACATTAGTGCGAGCTCATCACTACTCTAACTAACTAGATGCATGTGAAATTACAATTAGAAATGAAATGTAAATGCAAATGCTTCCAATTAGTTAACTTGCGCGCCAAGCTATCTCATTGCTCTTTATTTTCCTCATATGTTGATAATCGAGTTACATGTCCGAGTCATTCGAGTCAATCCGGTTTAGTTATGCGGTTTGACCATTAAGCCAGTGGTTCGACCAATGAACCAGTGACCCAGTAACCTTACCGAATCGATTACCGGTCTGATTTTTAAAACTATGCCTTTGATTGTTAAACTACTGTATTATTTAATGTGGCGATTATATCCTTTCCAATGTATAGAAAGTTGAGCGCATTGTGATTAATGTTTCCTTCCGCGTGCAAATCCATTGATATTTTCTAAAATGTTTAATGAAACATCACAACAACCAAAACCTTTTGTTTGTCCAATTAGTAACCGAAGGCTTTAAATTGTCACTATTTCTTAGTGGTTTATATTTTCCTTTCCAAAGCCATTATGTCCACTAGTAATAGAAGAAATGAAGCGTGCATATCATAGAGAAAATAGCAGTAGTTCTTATAAGTAGTGCAACTAAATCCCAAAGGGAGCATATTACAATTCTACAATTGCTACACTATGGCAGCTGACAAAGTTACATTGAGAGTTATGGTGGACAAAGAAAGGAACAAAGTTTTGTATGCTGAGGCAGGGAAGGATTTTGTTGATGTTCTCTTCAGCTTCTTAACATTGCCTTTAGGTACTATTGCAAGGCTAGTAGCCGAGGAGTCGAACATTGAAGCTGTGAAATTTGGCAGCATTAGCTCACTGTATCAATGTGTGGCAAATCTTGATGAACAATATCTATGGAGTCGTTCTTGCAAGGAAATGCTACTTAGGCCAAGAAATTCCATGGAAGCTTATTGTCAGAAGATGAAACTGAATATCGACGACACAGAACCTATGCAGCACTTCATCTGTGGGAATTGGGATTGCGTTAGAAAGGAAAGTGGGAACCTTTTGAGCTTATTTAAGAATCAATTGTGCAGTTGCGGAAGAGTAATGAACCAAGTATTATCTCCACCGCCACAAACAGAAAGTCTGAGTTTAGGAATCCCCCCATTGCCGCACAATTTGGGATTTACAACCAAATTATTCCGTTTGTAGTAGCTTCCTCACCTGTCTATTATTGTTATTCTTACATTCTTAATGGTAAGATTACTTGCAGACTAACTGCTTCCGACATCCATATTGTCGGTTATACAACTCAAAAGACTGTAATTTTAAATTTGGTTGATCCTAAGCTATCTGCTTCGAACACATCAAGTCGTGAAGAATTTGCGAAAGGTCCATCAGTATACATGGTTACAGTTGACTTGACTATTACTCCAATGTCGTCCTTCACTGCTATATCACATTTAAATAGTTAAAATGTTTCTCTAAATGATGTGGAAGAAAAGGTTGTTATAATTGGTCTGAAGGAGGTAAGCCACTGCGTAAGACCATTGTCATTTTCATTCTTTGCAATATATTTTCATTAATTTGCATGCATTATTACAATGATTTGCTTGTTAACATATTGCAGGGTCTTTCCATTGTAAAAGCTTGGATGAACTCAACGTCTGCTATGACAAATGGACTCAACCAATTCATAACAAACATTAAGGAGGAGAAATGACCGATATTATTAGATCCGTAGCGTAGTTGATATATGGACTATATTTCATCAATTGGTTAAGTTTTATGTATGCTATTTTGAATTTGAATTTCTCAACGGTATTTCATTTGTCCCTAAGTAATTTAGCACCTTATCCTTGGGTTTGAGGATCGTTTGGATATTGATGTGGGTTTTCTTTGTTTTCCTGGAATTTTACAATCTATTGCATTTAATGGTTCTTGAATTTATAGTTTTCTACAACTATTGCATTTAGATAAAAATCTTATTTGTAGAACTTGTGTTGCTGTATTTTGTATTTGCTGTAATTTGTTTTTATAAGCTTTATTGCAGAACTTATGAAAATAAGTTAAAAAAAGCTTATAAAAATTGTCATAAGCTGTTTGTATAAATTCTTCTAAACAGTCTCACAAAACTTATGCTAGTAGATAAGCTCAAATAAGCTAATTCAAACAGGCCTTTGTCTTGGTATCATTTTGTGGGTTTAGTGTAAACTTTATTTATTTTGTTAATATTTCGGGTAAAAAGTAAGGTTTTTGATAGTTTGGAACAAAAAAAAGGTTATGAAAACTTCATGGGCCATTTTGTATATCATCAAAAGTTTGGTGTCAAATTTTAATAAAGTATTTCAACATGTGAGGAGCCATAACAAGAAATATTTTCCTCAGTTACGTGAATTTCTCTTTTTAAACCTTTCTTGCATCTTAAGCAAGATATTTTTAAATCTTTCATAAAGTTGAAAAAACTAACTGTTTTCTTAAAATCAGTTAATCCAAATAGTATTAAAATAGAGATGTAACCAATCACCTAACTGACTAAGATATATCTGATTTGACATTTTCCTTTGTTTTGGTTTGATAAGTGATAACCCATGCACATGTGGTTAATTAAGGAAAACAGATTCCAGATTTGGTCTACATTTCATGCAAACTATTCTTTTTATGGAAATATAAAACATGACATTAATATCAAAAACACATAATCCCAGGTATAACACATTGGCAAAGTCCTAATTACTTTGCTTATTTTCCATCAAGTGGTAGCACAGCAGGGTTCTTAGGAGAAATGTTAAGCACTGGATTGAATGTTGTTGGATTTA
>Ga0228711_1007890_pt1 | contig 15224 bp, 3 predicted proteins | sample MedpolnodulmetaG_2_FD_177996 | JGI IMG/M metagenome (GOLD analysis project Ga0228711, IMG submission 177996) | Root nodule microbial communities from Medicago polymorpha collected in Santa Monica, California, United States - brown nodules | ecosystem: Host-associated > Plants > Roots > Nodule...
GAACTCATATTAAAGAAGGTTAGTCCCACCCTTACCTTAGATTGGATGAACTTTGAATTCTTTAAGCTTTCCCTTGCCCTCTCACAATGCTCTTCTCTTCTCTGACTTCTCACTTTCACGTTTCCTCTAAAAACTGTTTTACGTGTCTGACTCTTCTTTTCCTAACCTCTCCTTATTCCTAACTTAACACATTCCCTCTTATTCCAATTTTGCCCTTATTGCCTCATTATTCTATTTTAATTTTATTCCTTCACTAATAATACTATAATAAGCTACTAATATTCACCAACACATAACACAAAACATCACACATCGCAATTATTCAAATAAATTATTCATAATGACACTAAACTCGATGAAATAACTAAATAATAAATTAGGGCGTTACAAAAGTCGGTGAGGGACGACGGCTGCAGACAACGGCAAGGAGAGGGACGACGACGACGGTAGATCTGTTACTCACAATTCACAAGTGGTAGCGTTCAATTGCTGCTGATACAATGTGATTGTCTGTTTTTCTGTTTTGGTGAATAAGCTCAACATCACGAGCTTTTACTCTTTGAGATTGAGATTGTCTTGAAATCTTAAATCAGTTTGCAATGACTCCTCCATTCTTAAATCAGATTGTCTTGGACGCTCCCAAGGATTTAAATAGGTGATTGATTTATGGTCTGAACATCACATTTGAGAGGTTGCTGGTGGTGGTGGGGAGTAAGCAAAAACATGGCATGGAGGGAAGAGAAAAGCATAAATGTAAAAATAATCTAGTGTTAAAGAGAGTATGATATTACCATGGTCTTCAAAAAAATTCAAGTACATCAAATGGTTGATATCAATTTTACAAAAAAAAAAAAAGAGTCAAGTCTCCTACGGTAGGAGACCTAAAGAGGTCTCCCACCGTAGCCTTTGCCTCAAATTATATACAGAAGTAGTTGGCAATGATTTGAGTCAACTCGGAAATAGTTTAGAATTGGACTCAACAATTAGCTCGTTATATTGATTTATGAATCAATTTAATTGAACTTATTCTGAAAATTCAGATCATTAATTAAATGATCTCAACTTCAACTATATATAGTTGAATCGTTTTGGTGAGAAGTTAGCTCGATTATATGCATATGTGTGTGTGAGTTTGGAAATTGAAGAGTTTTTAAAGGATATTATCAATTCTGATGGTAGAATACTAGAATTATGTTAGGTTTTGTCTTTGTTACATGCACTGATTTTAGTATGCTTTGTTACAAGATAGGTTTTGCAATAAAATCAATTATCCTACTTGTGATCCTCCAATGATATTTGTCAACGAAAAGGATGATGTTGATAATCCAACAATCATTAAAAGTGTTCCATATCATCATAAAAAGAGAATTTTCTTACCATTATATCATCAAGTCTTTGTCTTCGGATGATATTCGCTATGTCTATTTGGTAAATTAGTATTATCATCAACTTACCATATATGTATTGTGTTTGTTTGACATATTTTTTTAGCAACCTATTATTAAATGTAATTTTTTTTCTTCAGAAACTATCTTGAATTTGATTATATCAATTATATCCATACGGCTGCACTCAACAATAAAAAACGACCATGACCTTAATTACCAGCTTAGCATTAGAGGTGTCAAATGAGCTGATCCGGTCAAATCTGGACCGTCCTGAGAGGTCCGACTACATAAATGGTCTATTGGTAATTGGGCCATGTATTCTAGAGCCCGGGCCAATTCATGCGGGCCATGGGCCATCCCGACTTAATTTAGTTTTCTTTTTTTTGATTTATTCACTCTTATGTATTTTTTATATATTAATTACTTACAACTATCTTTTTGGTAAAATATGATTTAGTGAACATAGAAGTGTAAATAATTTTTACGTTAACATTGAATATTATTTAAACTTTAGATTTATTCCATCAATTAAATCAAATCAATAATTTATAAACTTTAGAATATTTAAACTTTGAGCTAAATTTATCCATTTTTATTAAGTTTATTTATTTAAAGATTTTTTATTAATAAATTTTAAATTAGTTGATAATTTTTTTTTTATAAAAACAGTGTTTTTTAACAAAAATCAAATGAAAATAATGCTAGTGTGGGTGTGGGTCAGCCCAAAGCCCGATGCGTTAGCCCATCCCATCCAAATTTTCAAACTTCTAAAATTGACGTATTCTCGTACCGGTATCGGGCACCCATATCGTATCAGGTACCATACCCATACCTATGCAAAATAGTACAAGGATGGAGGGACTAAAATAAGGATGTCAATGGGTATCCATGTGTACAAATAGTATGATACTTGTCCCCGCCCGTTGGATAAATATGATACTCGTGTCCGCTCCGTACCTGCGTGGGTACCCACTATATGAGTAACCTGTGGGTATTGAGATATCCATGGGTGCCCATGATTTTTTGAATTTATTTATTTTTTGGTACAAAGAACTTTTTTTTAATTACCAAAAAACTTCTATTTTTAAACATCCATACATAATTCATTCAAATTTTATATATCATACTTAATCCATACAAAATTCATGATTCTTACGTAATTTATACAAATTCCTGAAGTAAAATAAAAGCATAAAACACATCCAAATAAACATTCAATTTCAATTGCATTCCAACCTTCAATAATTTCATTTGACTTCCCAATTACAGAAATAAAAACATATAAATCCAAATAATCAATATAACAATGATAATTGAAATAAAATCTTATCCTTAAAAAAAATTAAATAAAATCTTATAACATTTACTAACAATGTCATTTACTTAATTTATTATCGGGTATTAGTACCCGCGGATACGGGTATCATCAAATCCGCATCCGTGTTCGTATCCATAAAATAACGGGTAGTCAAATACCTATTTATTATATCCGCAGATACCCGTTTAACTATCTACCTCGTGTCTGTGATAGATTTTACTCGTGAGCATGAGTATTTTTGCCGGACTAAATGGAGAGGATCCTTGCTCCTTGTCAATTTTCTATGTCATGGTGTAAAACATTGTTGATATTTTTTTTCTTCCCCAAATTACGATGACTGTTTATTTTTAAATTGTGTTTCAATTTACAAGAGCCAAATTTCTTTTTTTTTTCTTCTCTCAATTCCAACTAAAAGCAGTTTATTAGATATCAAATTGTTATGTATTTTCATCGAACATTTTAAGATTTTGGAATATTTAACTTATGGCATGGCTAAAAGCTACAACATTGCCTAATTGCAGTGAATAGGACTTCAGTAATTGGCAAGAGGAAAGAAGAAAGAGAGAAACAACTCAGCAAGACTGAATTGACTCAAATTAATATTTGACATAAAATAAATAATTCAAAATATTTGGAGGGACTAATGTGTCCCCTTTATATATTTGTTAGGGACTATTTTGAGTTATATTTTTTTCTTGTAGACTAAAATGGCCCACGTCCAAATTTTTTTTGGGTCCATTGAGTCTTAAATAATAAGCTCATCTTATTATTAAAAGAGTGTTGCTTTTCTAACATTCAAAATGTTTTAGGAACACAAGTAAAAGATCAAAAAACCCGACGGCAGTTAACTGCCGCTGAATTTCTAGTTATAATTCAACAGTAGTTAACTACCGCTGGAGATATTTTAATAATTTACTTGTGTTGTTAAGAACTTCTGAATGTCACAAAAACAATTGTCTTATTAAAAAGGAAATGTTAGCTAGTGTCCCTGCCCCTGTGATACTAGTTAAAAACCTTATTAAAAAAACTTTTGTTTATATTTACCTTAATTTCTTGTTACTATTGATACTCACACACACATCTCCCAAGCCTGATTTGCAAGCTATTGTGAGGACCAAGAATGGTATACCTCTTCAGATGTACATTAGATTAGAACCACTCTGATTGGAGTCAATATGATTTTTAATTAGGACACATTCTATGAGTTGCCTTGCTTGCTAAATTCTAGACTATGACAAGAGGAGGCAGATTTAACGATTGGTAGAAATTATAGCCAAGGGTGAAACAAAGTTCAACCAGTTATCCTACTAAGCCAAGTTGAATCAATAGATAGATGTGAAACTCTTACTAAGGAGCATGTATGAGGAGGAGAAGAAAGATATCATGGTTAAAAACATAGAGAAAGAGGAGGAAGTCAAAATTAATTTGGAGCCAACACTTTTGTTTTGAAGATTTATGCTAATTAAAGATTATTCCAAAACATAGAGAAATATATTCATACTAATTCTAATTCTACTTTTAATTGAACACTAGTGCCCAAAACATATTTGAGACTAGTGCCCAACACTTTTGAACACTAGTGGCCACTACTAATTCTACTTGAGCTTGTTAAAGGGTTGTGCTTAACTATGAACTTATACCCCTCTTTTAGTTTGAGTGATATTTCTCAAGTAGTGCATTCTAGAACTTTTTTTGAGACTATTCCAAACCGATTTTTATTTGCTTGATGTGGAGATATGGTTGAAGCATTCTAGGCATTTTTCTGGCCCCATTCCACTAGTTCCGCCTTTTGAGCCTATTCTTTTTCTTTGATGTAAACTTTTTCTTGTTAAATTGTGGTAAAAGTTGAATTAATTGAAGTAGCTCGCTGTGAAAAGAAATTATTAATCCCTCTGAATGAAAGTGTTGAATCACCCCTCATTTAAAAGGTATTTATCAAAGTGAAAGGGTGGAAATAATATCTTAAAGAAGAAGGTATTGTCCTATCAATAATTAAAAGGAGACAATTTCCTCTTTAAAAATAATGGTTGTACAAATAATTAAAAATAATGGTTGTAAAAATAATTGTAGTAGTTCTTAATTCTTAGTTACAATGATATATTTATATAGATGGTGGTTGCTTGAATGCGAAAGAATAAAAATTGACTGTTTATTGAAGAATAAATGATTTAAGGATCTTTTTGTCGTAAAAATCAAATAGTCACTTTATAATTATTGTTGGGAACAAATTTGGATCTTTTTAATTATTGTTAACCACCTAATTATCCAATTTCTTAATCGTAGTTAGGGGATAGTCCAAGTTTTCCCAGTTTTTTTTTCCGGGACTAACAAGTAACAAGTACTTTAATTTTTCGTAAGAAACAAAGTCTCATAGTTTTTCTTAAAGACTAACATGGTCTTTGTTGTATTATTTTTTTTCTTGAAAAGGCATAATGTGGGTTTGACAAGTGTTCCTTGCCCATTGTATGAACGCAAAACTATATAAATTTGGCATTAGTTTTTGAAGTTCACTTGACATTAAAGTATACACTGTTTGCATTTTGATTCTCTCAGGGGCAGTAGAAAAATTCCAAGTGGAACTACACATCAAATGTAAAGATACAGCCTGCAGAGGATAAAACAAGGCAATATCCATGATCCCATGAAGCAATCTTCCAACAGAATATGGTAGGTAGGAACAACAAGACAACAACAACCTTTTAAAAACAAATACTAATCATTGTTGCCGACTTAAGAATAAATATACACCACATGAATCATGACATATATAATATAACATGTAATAACCATGTCAACCATCAATAAGTGTTACTTACATATAAATATATAATCATTGTGAATGTATTTAGAGCACACCTCTTTCATTCTTCCATCAAGTAGAAAGTAAATTTTCTCTTGAACATGGATTATTTCCTTTTCATTGCTCTCACTTTTGTGTTGAGTTTCCATATTCATTTTACTCAAGGAAGTGAACCGCACCCTACCACTCGGAGTACTGAGAAAAGCAATTCAAAAATATACATTATCCATGTGAATAAGCCAGAGGGTAAGCTATTTACTCAATCAGAAAAAGATTTAGAAAGTTGGCACCATTCATTCATGCCAACTACTGTTATGAGCTCTGATGAACAACCGCGAATGATTTATTCATACCGAAATGTGTTGAGTGGTTTTGCTGCAAGACTAACTCAAGAAGAGTTGAGAGCTGTTGAGCAGAAGAATGGTTTTGTTTCAGCTCATCCTGAAAGGACACTACGTCGTCAAACCACACATACCCCAGATTTCTTGGGGTTGCAGCAAAATATGGGATTTTGGAAGGAATCAAATTTTGGAAAAGGAGTTATTATTGGTGTTCTCGATTCAGGAATCACGCCTGATCATCATCCTTCGTTTAGTGACGCAGGAATACCACCACCACCATCCAAATGGAAAGGGAGATGTGAACTTAATGGTACAATTTGTAATAACAAATTAATTGGAGCAAGATCCTTCAACAATGCAGCAATAAAAGGAGAGAAAGCTGAGGCACCAATTGATGAGGATGGACATGGGACTCACACAGCAAGTACAGCAGCTGGTGCTTTTGTCGACAATGCAGAAGTGCTAGGAAATGCTAAAGGTACGGCAGCAGGGATGGCTCCTCATGCTCACCTAGCAATTTACAAAGTGTGCTTTGGAGAAGACTGTGCCGAGAGTAATATACTAGCGGCATTAGACGCAGCTGTGGAGGATGGTGTGGATGTAATATCGATATCACTTGGTCTAAGTGAGCCTCCTCCATTTTTCAATGATAGCACTGCCATAGGCGCTTTTGCAGCAATTCAGAAGGGGATCTTTGTAAGTATTGCAGCAGGAAACTTTGGCCCTTCTGAAGCCTCCTTGGTTAATGGAGCCCCATGGATGCTCACAGTTGGAGCAAGCACTATTGACAGAAGCATTGTGGCAACAGCAGTGCTTGGAAATGGGGAAGAATTTGAGGGCGAATCTGTTTTCCAGCCTTCCGATTTCTCTCCAACACTGTTGCCCTTAGCATATGCAGGAATAAATGGCAAAGTAGAATCTTCATTTTGTGCTAATGGATCCTTGAGTGACATTGACCTCAGAGGAAAGGTTGTTTTGTGTGAGAGGGGAGGGGGTATAGGAAGAATTGCCAAAGGACAGGAAGTACAAAGAGCAGGTGGTGCCGCCATGATTCTCATGAATGATGAACTCAATGGTTTCAGTCTCTCAGCTGATGTACATGTCCTACCAGCAACACATGTAAGCTATGCTGCTGGACTAAAGGTCAAGGCCTATATAAATTCCACTTCAACACCGACAGCAACCATTTCGTTTAAGGGAACGATTATCGGAAACTCCTTAGCGCCATCTGTTGCATCATTCTCTTCAAGAGGTCCCAACTTGCCGAGTCCTGGTATATTGAAACCGGATATTATAGGACCAGGCGTGAACATCTTAGCGGCATGGCCATTCCCCCTGGATAACAACACCGATCCAAAACTCACTTTCAACATTATGTCAGGCACATCGATGTCATGCCCACATCTTAGTGGCATTGCTGCTTTGCTCAAAAGTTCTCATCCTGATTGGTCGCCAGCAGCCATAAAATCTGCCATAATGACTTCTGCAGACACACTAAATTTAGAAAACAAACTCATTGTTGATGAAACACTTCAGCCGGCAAATCTTTTTGCCACAGGTTCAGGCCACGTGAATCCTTCAAGAGCAGATGATCCTGGATTAGTATATGATATCCAACCTGATGATTATATACCTTATCTATGTGGTTTAGGCTACAGCGACAGGGAAGTTGGGATCATCGCACACAGAAAAATTAACTGCACTGAGACATCAAGCATTCCCGAGGGAGAGCTTAACTACCCCTCATTTTCTGTCGTGCTTGGCTTCTCGCAGACATTCACAAGGACAGTTACCAATGTCGGTGAGGCTCATTCATCTTATGTTGCCATAGTCACAGCGCCAAAAGGAGTTGATGTGAGCGTCCATCCAAACGAGCTCTACTTTTCAGAAGCCAACCAGAAAAAGACATATTCGGTGACATTCAACCGTATAGAGTCGGGTAATAAGACAGTCGAACATGCTCAAGGATTTCTAAAATGGGTTTCTGCTAAACACACAGTCAGGAGCCCTATCTTGGTCAATTTTACATAGGACAATAATGAAACCAAGCAACAGCTTGTACTACAAGAGAACAAATGCAATGGTCAGAAAATTGCCCTACTAGCTACAACATTAATATAGAAAGAAAAAATGTGATAACTCCATTATCTTGAAGTTTTATTGGATATGTTACCCAACATCCAATCATTTGATGTCATGTTACTATCTCATATTTAATTATTTTTGTTCAGTGAATTTAAATTTTGGGTTAACTTTGCTTAATGGGTATCAGTAACCACTTTTCTCATTGGTATCAAATAATTCTCCAAAAACAAATTACATTGGGATTAAAATGCTTATGATAATTATGCCTCACTAGAAATATATATGGATAGATAAAAGATACTTTGGTAACTATCATTATCAACAACTTTCCAGATAGCCCAATATACAAGACTGCTTAATATATTTGTTAGACCATCAATTTGAAAGATGTTTAAAGTTTAAACGCTGAAGTTTAATTTACAACATCTTCGTTCAGCTGAAGGAAAATAAAGATTTAGCAAAATGCAAAGATACTGATTAGAGTACACCAATACTAGAAGTAGAAGAGCATGTGAATCGGGGAACAAAATCAGAATTTACTCAAAGAACATGTTATTTCTATATCTTAGAACTTCAACAAATACCGAAACACTAGTGTAACTTTAACCTGTTTATTTTTTTTTTCGTCAAGTAATTTACACGGTGAATAAGTAGAGAATTCAAGATTTTAACGTAATTCATTATGAAAACCAAGCATACATTTCAAGAAAAGTGGGATTTGTTCCTACCAAAAACTACAGGTAATTGTGACCAAAACCTAAAGAGCACAAATAAACAAACCCCGTCAAACCCCTTGTCCTCTGCACATGTTCTGAACGATTTACATGCTTAAATGCATGTTTTTTCATAAGATTTAAAAAAAAAAAAATAATCACTGTAAAAGAAGTTTCATTCAATTTGCTAAAAGATATAACTTTATTTCTTTGGTGCTCATGATCATTTTAGCTTAATCAGTTAAAGTCAAATACATGAAATAATACATACAACATTTCAAAAGCGAAAAAGACATTAACAAACAAAAATCTTAATCCTAACAATTAAACTAATTTCTCCCACATTTGTTCAATGATGAAAAATACTAAAAGATCACGATCTTTAATTTCATCCAATTTCAGAAGAAAAATTATTTGGTGTTAGTGTTTCCTCATATCGATGATAGGTGATCTTTTAAATGCCTAGTTCAACCATTTGTTGGCAAGTTATTGGTAAGGCTACGAGAAAGTTAGATTTGGTGATAACCAAGGTGAGTCGGTGAGTTCCTTACTAAAAATATGGTATCGATAGAATGACTTACTCTCAGACATTTCGGCAAACATGTACAAACCTGCAACTCCCTATATAAGGAGACTTGAACGGTCTTCCAAGATACAATTTCATTCACCTAGATAACCTTTATTGCTCAAATACTAACTTGAGTGTCGGAATGTTAGTAGGTACACCAGCCCACCATTCCAAACACTCAAGAACAACTAAGTTCACCCTACCGGACGTCGTTCTGTTGATCCAGTTAGATCACATTGTTTCCTTAAAAAAAATTACCAACCAAGCATGGTGTAAAAATTAATTTTAGATGAAAAATAGAGACAAGACAAAACTTTACCAACCAAACATAGTGTAAAAATTAATTTTACATGAAAAATAGAGACAAAATTGTATTGAAACTTTTTATTTTATTTCTCTGTTGAAAAATTCTTATGGATAAGCTCTTTTTCCTCTAAGTTATATTGTCTGTTATAGCTTTGCCTATACTGCCGCTAGAAAATTACGAGGGAAGGGATACGTGGGGACCAACGCTAGAAAAATGACTTCCGAAACGGATCTCAGTTGAAAAAACCCGTTGTCATTAGGGTTTCAGATTACTTTGCTCAATACAACAGATTTTCGCATTTGCAGTTCATATTTCTCTCAATCTCATTCCCCTCTAGTTGCAGGAATCCACCATCGGACTCGGAGATGGAAAAATCAGTGTTTGTTGCTGTCACTAACGAAAAGGTTTGCAACTATTTACCTCATGATATAGTGCTCTTCATTTTGTCAAAACTTCCCTTAAAATCATTGAAGAGATTTCAATGCGTATGCAAACTATGGTCCCTCTTATTTGAAAATCCTCGTTTTATGAAGATGTACACCGACAATATTATACATGGTAATCATCCTTATTATGATGATACATTTCTTGTCCTACACAAATTGCTGCCTAGGACATATGAATACAGTAATCATTGCGAGTTTTATTGGCTCTCTGGTGACAAGTTTGAGAATCGGGTCAAATTAGATTGGCCGCCTCCATTTCAAGAGGATGATACCGATATTTATATTGTGGGTTCTGTTAGTGTTGATGGCATTCTTTGTCTCAAACAAGGATTTACATGTACCCGCCAAGTTGTACTGTGGAACCCAACTACCAGTGAATCTAAGGTCATCCCTACTAGCCCTATTGAAAACATACCACCTGATCGGACCCCTTGGTTGTTTCTTCACGGATTTGGGTATGATCATGTTAGTGATGATTACAAAGTTATTCAAATGATAGATTTTTTCGCCGAAAATAGTGAAGGCGACGAAGGTGATTTGATATGGGAAGATAAATCTTATGACCCCTTGTGGGAGGTATATAGTCTCAAAAATAACTCTTGGAAGAAACTTGATTTTGATATGCGTAATTGTTATTTCTATTCATCATTGGGAGGTATGGGAGTGTACACGGATGGTTTTCTCCATTGGTGGGCAAAAAGTGAATCAAAAAATATTGAAGAATGTTTGCTTTCATTTGACTTTAGCAATGAGGTGTTGCTTAAAACACCCAAGCCCTCAAACATGGATGGTAGTTTTGACTCTCGATTCGTGGCGAGGTACCTAACGCTGTTAAATGAATCTATTACTTTGATCTCAACTTATTTAAAGAATATGACAACTTTTCGCATATCAATTTTGGGCAAACTTGGTGCGAGAGAATCATGGATCAATCTCTTTATTGTTGGACCCTTACCTTTTGTTAACTTCCCCATTGGAGTTGGGAATAAGAACAATATAGTCTTCTTCAGCAAAAGTGATAAAGAACTAGTCTGGGTTGATTTGAGGACTCAAATGATTGAGAAGCTTGGTGTTAAAGGAGACAAATTTGATTGTCATATAGGAAAGTACAAGAAAAGTTTTCTTCCGATCAAAGGAATAAATAATTAATTGTTTTCGCTCGAGGTATGTGATTGGATATTAGGATTTTAACTTGTATACAAGGTAGCTTGCTAACTTCGTATATCATAATTATACTTATTATCAAGTATATGACAAAATATGAAGCCATGTGATGATCTGAATAATGCTTTATCAATTTTATTTTGAAGGTTTACCCTTTCTCTATTTGCAAATCGATATGGTTTCTATTTCTATTACTAGACAGTGTCCTCCAGGAAAACATGATAATCTAATTCGAACTTCGTTACAGTCTGTATGAAATGATTACGCCTTTGTTAAATTTTGTGCTTTATTTTTTATTTTATGTTCCAAATCAGTTAACTAGGTGTGGTCAAGCTTGATGGTTTAGCAATTGAGCTTATGAAATTTCATATTGATTTTTTAAACAAAAATGTAAAAGCACAGTTGATAGTAGGTAATATGTGGGAAGATACACAAGTTTTTCTTTAATATATTGGAAGCGAAACACAAATTTTTCTTTCAGTCTTGTTTCTGAAACATGCACAGATACAGTTGCTATGTGTGATTAACCTTACTCCCTTTGCAACAAAACGTTGCTTTATCTACAATGTTCAGCATTTGAGGTTTAACTCAGCAATGAAATATGTACATTTCCTATGCAGACTAAGACACACGAGGATCATGAATTCTCTTACTGGTGATGTGATGGTGTTAAATTCTCTTGCATTACGATAACACATAAACAAGAGGTTTGAGTCAAATCAATCGAAAATATTAGAGAAACAAAAGAGAGTAGAGAAACTGCGACAGGGTAGATATTACTCATATTTGAGTTTACTGTAATGAGATCTTTTATCATAATGATTAAATGTCTTCTGTTAATTTGTGTCTCTATTTAGGAAAATAGTTACATGGTCACAATCATTTAGAGAAAACATTTGTGCACTCACACACCAAAATACATATTATTATTATTATTAAAATTCCAGCACTCAAACAAGATGTTATGTATGAGGTCCCGACAGATGTCAAGAACGATGTCAGGACTTCATAATAACTTTGTCAACAGACAATAAAAGATATATAAGAAGTAAAAGACACAAGGTGTTTGTTAACCCAGTTCGGTGCAACTTCACCTACGTTTGGGGGCTATCAAGAAAAAAGGGCAACCCGGTGCACTAGAGCTCCCGCATATGCAGGGTCCGGGAAGGGATCCCACCATTTGGTGTATTGTACGCAGCCTTACCCTGTTTTACACAAGAGGCTGTTTCCAGGACTTGAACCCGTGACCTTTCAGTCACATGACAACAACTTTACCAAGCCAGGAAAGAAATTCACTATAGTAGTATCAATTCAAAGCATACATAAAAACCCTTGGTCTACTAGCTTATCACTTAATCACTACCCATGTAATTTCTACCTAAGACTCTCACTAGTCCTAGATATGAGAGATCCCCCTCCCACTTCCTCTTAATCACAACCCAGTGATCGTCCTATTAATAAAAGATAATTTGCCACTTGGCACAATACCGTGAAAGACAGAATTCACTCTTGCTTCAAAGCTTATGAGTGATTCAAAATTACAACTCAAAGACAGTCCATCTCTAGCATCAATATGATATTGGAGTGGCTCACAAATTACAAAGACTCAAACCCTAAATAGTTTTTTAGTAAATTGCGGCTTCAGTAGTGAATTAGGTCTTTTGTCTTTGTTTATATAGCCTGAATGCATAATAGGTGTGATGCGCAAGTCTTGGCTAAAGATTAGTTGAAATCTCGTTATTTCAGCACAAATATTCTGAAACAAATCAAATGTTTCCTTAAATGTTGCAACAACATTCTTAAGGACTAAGTTAAGTAAAAACCGCCTTCCTCTGCTTCTAGAACCACGCTATCTTGGTCAACTCTTCCCGTGATACAAATCTTTAGATATTATATGGAAATCTTCACGATTAAAAGTGACTCTCCAAGAAGCGGATCAAGACACGTTCTGATGTCGTACCAACATGATAAGACATTATGTCTGACATCTTGCTATAACTAAAGTTTTAACAAAATGCAGCCAATACATGTCTAAAAACCCAACAATTTTCATATTTTTTTCTCTTTCTACTTTTTTTCAAACATGTGAGTGTGACCAAATGTTCAGATCTCTTGGTTTTTTAAGTATGGTCTAGTATGTTTGACTTGTTGAAATGGCGAAGTTATTTTAAATGCTTTAAATCCAGCAGATTGAGTGAGTGCTATGTGAAATACAAATGAATGGTCCAATTATTTTAATTTATGCCGTATTTGATATATGTATGTGTAATGCTTCCCTCATCTCAGTTCTGGCATATGCAGAATACTTCATTTAGTTCTCAATTTCTATCTCCCTTTTCTCTCAATTCAGAATTTTTTTAGAGTTGTGGAACCTTAATTTCACGTGACTTGTTTTGTTTGTAGTTGGCTGGTATGAATATATGCTCACTTATTTGCTTAATGATTTTCCTTTCATGCTCTGGTTCTCCATTTATGTGAACTTGTATATAAAAGATGAAAAAAAAAGTGTTGTTTGCTTAGATCTTCCTTCCTTTACCAAAACCAACCAACCTCTCTTTAAAGACGCTAATGTCTTCTAGGATATGCACAAACCATCTACTGTAGATCTTCCTTTTTTACGTAAACCAACCTCTCTTTAAACTAAATATTTTTGTGTTTTTTTATGCTAGATTGCAGTTTATTTTTGAAGATATGATCGACAGTTCAAGAGGTGTTAAGATGCCAATATTTGGATTAAAATGTATACGTTGAAGATAGCCTACCTCGCTTCTAAATGGGTGACACTACCCATCAACAAAAGGTGGGCTAGTTTCCCTAGCATTCTCCTTCCTTATCCGTTGATATTTATAAGCATTGTTGTTTCCTTATTTCATGTTGGTTATGATTGAATTTACAACATTACATTCATGATCTTTTTAAAATTGTTGAAGGTTTGTGATCTTTTTGAAATGGGTGTTTATGATAGGAAATGCATTCATATTCTATCCAACCAAAAGCACGCATGAAATCACAGTCATCGTAGTTGAGTTGCAACTTGCAAGTTATATGAAATCAAGCCTTGTTCTTGTTTCTATAGACCTCATACCTCATATGGGAGGAGATTGCAACAGCCAGTAATTTTTAACTGCAGTGATCTCAAGTTCCCAACTGTCTAAACTAATTTTTTTCATAAACAAGGAACTGCAATTTTTTTGAAAAATATTAAATATTAATTAGAGGAATATCTGATGGAAAGTTGATTTTGGGATAAAATTTCCAAATGAAAGTTGTCTTGGCAATGCATGTGAGTTTTGGTACGAAAAAAAAGAGACGGGATGAGATGAGATGAGACACAAAGTATATGGAAATGCGTTGTGAACTGGTGACTATTTGAAGCTTGATATTTTCCAAATTAAAGTACATATGTTACGAAGAATTTAATTATAAGCCCTTTGCCCGAAGTCAAAAACCTAAAAATATTGTTCTCAGTCCTCATAACAGATGAGCTAATAAAAAATTACATGAAAGTTCAACACTCACCAAACTGACCACCACTCTTAGAGTTAACAAAAAATAAGCATTCATTAAACACATGATATCATTATTTTATTATAATTAAATGATAAAATTACTTTTAGAATTAATTAAATATTTTAAAAACGGTATGTAGTTAATTATAATAACAAAAATAAGATATTATTGTTTAAAAAATGACAACATTTTCAAAACAGCAGAATATATTATGAAAATAAATAAAAAATGAATTTCTAGTTATACTTAGATAAAAAATACAAATGTATCATATCTTGTCTCCCTATCCCGGCCATTAGAAGGACCCTTAGGGTTTGGGTGGTGTGCAAGATAGAAGGACATGACATGATATGATAAAACAAACATATCGTATTTAAATTTGTTGTTTGGTGCAACAATATGAAAAGATAAACTAAACTTATTTCTTATCATTTCTTATTGATGGGTTAGCAATCTGATAGGAAAATACAAACCGTTCTCACATCTCTCTCTCTCTCTCTCTCTCTCTCTCCCTCTCCCTCTCCCTCTCCCTCTCCCTCTCCCCCCCCCCCCCCCCCCCCCCCCCCCCCCCCCCCCCTCCCCCT
>Ga0228711_1007896_pt1 | contig 15213 bp, 7 predicted proteins | sample MedpolnodulmetaG_2_FD_177996 | JGI IMG/M metagenome (GOLD analysis project Ga0228711, IMG submission 177996) | Root nodule microbial communities from Medicago polymorpha collected in Santa Monica, California, United States - brown nodules | ecosystem: Host-associated > Plants > Roots > Nodule...
TGATTTCTTAAAAAAAAAAAAACTTTTGTGTGGAGTTTAATGGACAACAAACAAATCGGTTGATCAAGCTTCGATATTATCAATCAATCCCAACGCTTATTTTGATACAATCTCTTATATTAATAATGAAATGACTTAGGCATCTTTAAAAAAAAAATAAAAAGCCGCCTACTCTTTTGTTTTTTAAGGATAAAAAAGCCGCCTACTTATTTTTTTTAAGGTAAAAAATATGCCTATTCATATATACACATGAAATGTAACCAAAAAAATAATATATACACATGAAATAACAGGTTGTGAGCCTCTATTAGCGGACCATACCATGTTAATTAACATTTACATGCACATAGATACGTAAAATAGCATATATTTTTAGGATTAAAGCAAAATATAGTATAAGGTCTCGTATAGAGTTTTTTTTTTTTGATAAGGCTATATATTTATTGAAAATCAGGAGAGGCCTGAACCTTATACAAACACCAATTAGTGATATATATGCTACACCGACATCTTTGTATTTTCGCATTAATGCCAAAGAAATAATATTTTTTATTTTTTGAGGTCAATGCCAACGAAATAATTGCTACGAAGTTTGGCAATATTATCTCAACTTTAAAGAATACTTTTGCTTCTCATTTTATAAACTCTCGGATCGAGTTTAATAGACAACAAGCAAATGCGGTTGCTCACGCCTACAGGGGCAGCCATATTATAAACCAATTCCAACACTTATTTTGATAGATGTGTGTTATTTAAACAATCATCTGTTTGACAACTTTTGAAACAAATATAAATTATAATAAATAAAAAGTAGATATTGTAACGGAAACCAAAATAATAAAGAGAGAAAGTAAAACCATAATGAAAGTATGAGAGAGAAAGTTGTCATAAATATTATTTTCTTATTTTAATATAATCTCTTATATTAATAATGAAATGATTTAAGCATCTTCTTTCAAAAATAATAAAAAGCCGCCTACTCTGTTTTTTTTAAGGTCAAAAATATGCCTATTCATATATACACATGAAATAACAGGTCGTGAGCCTCTATTAGCGGCCCATACCGTGTTAATTAACATTTACATGCACATAGATACGTAAAATAGCATATATTTTTAGGATTAAAGCAAAATATAGTATAAGGTATGGTGTAGAGTGATATATGATATACACCTTTCGGTCGCTATTATAAGCAAAAATCAACATTTTAGATTTATTTAATTAATGATGTATATAGTTTTATTATAGACCACATACATCATTTAATGAATGACTCTAAAATGTTGATTTTTACTTATAATAATGACCGAAAGATATATATGCTATACACACACATCTGTGTTTTTTTGTATTAATGCCAAAGAAATAATATTTTTTATTTTTGAGCTCAATGCCAACGAAATAATTGCTACAGAGTTTGGCAATATTATCTCAGCTTTAAAGAATATTTTTGCTTCTCACTTTATAAACTCTCGGATGGAGTTTAATAGACAACAAACAAATGTGGTTGCTCATGCCTACCGGGGCAGCCATATTATAAACCAATCCCAACACTTATTTTTGATAGATGTATGTTATTTAAACAATCGTCTGTTTGACAATTTTTAAAACAACCATAAATTTATAAAGAAAAGTAGATATTGACACGGAAACCAAAATAATAGAGAAAGAAAGTAAAAACATAATGAAAGTGTGAGAGAAAAAGTTGTCACAAAAATTGTTACAAAATGGTTTTACAAATATTATTTCTTATTTTGATATAATCTCTTATCTATACTATATATAACTAAAACAACTTCTTTCTGCTCTGTTGGGTGACTTTTTCTCTTTCCGAAAATGGCCTCAATTTTGAATACAAATAACACATATAACAAATAGATAAGAATAAATTTAAATATTTAAAAAATGGAACAAACACGATATGAATATATATATATATATATATATGTGTTTTTTTTTCTTTATCATTTAAAAAGTCTAACAAACTAGATGACTATATTTATACTTACTTTCTCATTATTTCAATCATACCAAACAACTTTTTCTATAATAAAGATCGTTGTTGCATTTTTATACGTTGCTTATTTACATTTTTTTTCTCCAAAAAGTCAGAAACAATATAAAAAAGATACTTCCTTCGTCTCACAATAATTGTCTCTTTATCCATTTTTTTTTATCAAAATAAATGTCATTTTAGAATACAAATGCAACATTTATTATTCTTTTTTCTATTATTATACCTTATTTATTGAATTTCATTCAACTTAACTACTTCACTAACTATAATTAATAAGGGTGTTTTAGTAAATGATACTAGTTTTACCATCAAAATCAACCCAATTAATCATTTTCTTAATAATTGTGCATAAACCTTAAACGACTATTATTTTGAGACGGATGAAGTAAATGATATTTGTACAATCGTTTTGTGACAACTTTTCTCCCATACTCACATGTGGTTCTTATCCTCTCTCTTTCTTTTTCTCTCTTCGTTGTTTTTAACTAATAAGAAAAGAGAAACATGGTTATCACTAAAGTTGTCATTAAATAGATGTACAAATATATTGCTCATAAAAAAAATACAGTATCAAGCAAAGGTGTTCCTACAAGGGAACCAAAACAAGGTTACAAGATGCACAAACAAATGTTGAATCAAGAAAATAATATATATTATACAGTGGCAAAACCAATACAAACTAACGGAGTAGACCATAATAATGAAAAAGAAAATTGATTTTTGAGTTTTCAACCATCACAAAAAGAAAAAAAAAGTTTGATAGAATCAAGTATTTTTACTTAATAAAATAGTTTTTAAAAATATAAAACTACAATAAAATAAAATAAAATAAAATAAAAGGTAATAGTGAGAAGTGGGGGAGAGCGGGCATGCGGAAGTGAAAGGGTTGCGGAGGAAGAATTGGTTAGGTGATTCTTTGTGAACAACAATCACATTTCGTTCTTGACATTTGCATTTTCGATCTGCAAAAGAAATCACCCCAGGAGATTGAAGTTACGGTATGGTTGACCCGATCGGCATCAAAAATGATCTAATTGAATTGTTAATCGTGTGGCATTGTTGTGGTTGCGTTGCGTGGGAACAATCAACTCACGCAGATACCTTCTTTCTCTGCGAGAAAATTGTATAGAACACCAGAGAACATGTAAAAAAAATAAACTCCTTGGAATAAATATTAAGCTTATTATATCATTTGGTCCCTTAACTTATTTTATGTTTTCACTTTAGTCCCCTAACTATAAAGTGTTTCCATTTGGTCCCATAAGTCTTTTTTCGTTTACCATTTTGATCATTTCCGTTTGTTTTTTAATGTTTACTATTTTTGATATTGTTTCAACCATTCGATTGCATGTCCATTGTATACCACACTGAACCACCAACATCTAATTTTTTTCTCAAACTTCATCTTCTTCCTTCCACAACTTCTTCATACAATATACCAGGAAAAAAATCAGAAAAAATTCAACGTCTAACCAAAAATAAAACCCAGATTCAACACAACAAATAAAACATGTTGCAGATTCATTAAAAAAAATATCATAGAAATCTTCAACTTCTTCATCATCTTCACAAACATTCATTAAAAAAAATCCATAAAAAATGAACGACTCATAATCAATTAAACAACATCACCACCAACAACAATATCATAGAAATCTTCATCTCTTTTTCCTTTCAAAAAATACTACAATGACCCACAGATACAAAATTGCTCACAATTTCACAACACACAAATTTCAAATTTTTTCAAAGATCTTCAAATTCTTCCTATCTTCTTCTTTCTGATTCTTCTATTCTTTTTGTTGAATTTCCGAAAAGCCCTTACCCAGATCCATCAACATAGAAAAACACAGGCAGAAGGGAAAAAACAGGAGGTGCCTCCCAAAAGCTACCATGTTACAAACAACCACAACATTACAAAGAAGCACAAAACTACAAAATCAAAGTGAAGAGAGTGCACTCCCAAGCTGCAGCCATCACCTCCATTTTGTGCACTCTCCCGGGGGGTTTAATTAAAGTTGTTATTGGTTTCTGTGTTTACCTGACATTAGTTTAGAGAATTTGGGGGAATTGAAAGGATGTCGTGTGAGAAGGGTTTAATTTATGTTGTTTTTTTTTTTGACCATGAAGAAATCATTGTTGTTGGAATGGAAGATGAATTTTAGTTATTATGAATGAGAGTTTTGTATTTTTGATTTTCTATTTTTTTTTCTCCTTTTAAGATGATGAATAAAGATGAGTTTTATTTGGAGATGAAGAAGAACATAGGGAAGAAGATGGAGGAAAAAATTAGGTGTGTGTGGTTTATTATAAGCTACAATAGATCCCTCCATGATCCAACGGTCTCCATTTAATAAAAAGATCAAACGTTTAAAAATGAAAGATTTAATAAGATTTATGGTGCATTACCTATAAAGTTGATTCACCTTAGACATTTAAGGTTAAAAATAAACGGAAAGGACCAAAATGGTAAATGGCAGAAGACTTATAGGACCAAATTGAGACACTTTATAGTTAAGGGACCAAAATGAAATCCAAAAATAAGTTAAGAGACTAAATAATGTATTAAGCCTAAATATTATTACTAATACCCCTCAACTTTTTCAACTTCTTATAACTTTTGATTAAGAAAAACTAGTTATAACTTTACCACAACATTATTCAATTAAAGTACGAAGAAGATTATTTCATTCAGGAGAATGCACTTTTAATTTTGCATGCATCACAGGTAGACTTATCTAGCTAATATGTCTCATGAGCATCAACTTCTGCGATCATTAAGTTTTACCATTAACTTTCGCTAAAATTATTTTTATGTTTTTTTCTAAGATTGTATGAAACTTATTGTAAGAGACCTTTTACCTTAGAATCTGACCCTTTTGGATCGAAGTAAGATGGTGTGTGGTTGATAAAGGCAACGAAGACGGATATTTCTACTGTGGGTCATTGGTAGTCTGCCGCAACATCCTTCTCCACTAAAGGGGATGGTGTACTTGCACGTGTTCCGACGCTCATGTCAGCAAGAGATAGAGAGCGATATAACTTTATGATAAATGTGACATACCTAGAGTAAGTTGGGTTTTTTGGCCGTTAGGGCTTCATCGGGAGAGTTGTCCCTTAGAGACACCTGTAATGATCTAGATGGATTCACAACATTGGATCAAAATTGGACAGTCTAAGTAGATCAACGTGCATAAGATTCAATGGTCTAGAGGTAGAAAATATGTTTTTGATTTAAGAAGGCATTTTAACCAACTTTCCTTTTTGACATGCTACATAAAGAGCATTTGATTTATACTTCATATCAGGTAAGCCTTTCACAAGTTTTGGCTTGCTAAGTGATGGACGAAATTGACAAGTGCACCAAATCGTAACAGGTAATAAAATAGTAAGTTTATCTTAAAGATATAAATTAAAAGAGATTTGAATAGGGTTGCAGGGTTTTATTGCCCTGCCCAACGCGAGATTAGGTTTGTGATTCAGATGTTTAACGACGATTAGGGAATCCTTGAATCCCCCCTTCCGTCTTTGTGGGAATTAACTTAGAAAATAACAGGTATGTGGTGTTTAATGATGATTTACGAAACTAGAATTTAAAACTCAATTAAAAGATCATACGGCAACATATGTTATGAGTTAACTTAGTTAAACTGCGTCGTTCCTCAAAGAAGAGCGTAGAAAACCATATATTTCAAACTTAAACTTTATTAACATAATAAAGAAATAAGTAATTGGTATTGTCAAGAAAGAATAAATAATTTCGGGTTGTCAATCCTACTTTTCATCTACAGATCAATTTTCAAGATTATCGATACGGATTCTCAATTGAAAAAGAATTAAGGACAGACAAGTACGAATTTAAATTAGGCACAAGAAAAGCATAACTAAATGAAAAATTTGTTAATTAAATCCAACAAATAAGAAGGGGTTCGTCTTCAAACCCTAATCAAAAAAGTTTAGTTGCTAATGAAAACATACATCATATCAAAACAATGAAAACATACCCTAGAGAGAACAACAAGAGGATGGAATCTTGCCTTGGAACTCTGATGTTTGACCCTTGCCTTGAAATGTTAGCTTTATAAGAATACGAATTTGTGCAAGAGACTCTATTTATAGTATATGATTACTTAGAGTTTAAGAGAAGAAAACTAGGCTTTTTCCACCGTTTCAGCTTGAAAAACAAGCAACGGGCAGTTTTTGCCTGCAGTTGTGCGTATGAGGCGCATACAGGGGCTCAGGAGGCGCATCGGTCAGTGAAACACTGCCTCATGTGCAAGAGGAGCATGGCATGTGCGCAGGAGGCGCATGGGGCAGCTTCTATGTGCGAATTATTGCGTTTTCGATTGTTCTTCCATCTGGAAACTCCTATGAACTTGAAATGAATTTTCATCACTTTGTATCGTCTTAAAAAACCTTCTAAGAATCATTGGTCTTCAATCATCATATCCTTGATCCTTTATGTGATGTCTTGATTTGTCGATTTTCATGATTTCTCACTACAAACCACCTACAGAGTTGCATGATTTTGGATAAAAGTGAATTACAATGACTCGAGTGAAAACAATACAGTATATTCCGCAAAACATTGACAACTCTTATAACTCTTATCTTACTTGTCTTCAAATGCAAATAAAAGTGCTAAAAACATAGCAAAAAAATATCATATGATGCTCCGTCATCACTAAGCATAGAGATCAATCTCTAGTTTTCATGGCCTAAACGTATGTGTCATACCCATTTCTAATCATTCATTGACAAGAGGTATTTCACCTTAAGTTTTACCATATCAAAAAAATTAATTGTATATACATTGTAAAGGTGAGAAAAACACAAGAAGGGGGTTGAATTGTGTTAGCTTTTTCTTCTCCTAAAATTGAATTCACTGATCAGAAGCTAATAGAGTTCAGAGTCTGATGCAATGTTCAAAGTCTAAATGCATCAGTTAAGTAGAGAGAGAGAGAGAGAGAGAGAGAGAGAGAGAGAAGAAAGATACAAAGCAATTATACAGGTTCCTTCCGCAATCCAGAAGTAATTATGTCCCCCTTGCACTTCCAAGGAGAGTTCACTAAAATCAATATCTGATTACAATTGCTCAAGCACCAAAGCAAGAGACTTCAAACTACTCAAGCACAAAAGCAAGAGTTTTCCTATGATCAAGCACAACTGTAAGAGACTTCATATGCTCAAGCATAAAAGCAAGAGACTTCTAATCAAACAGAATTACACAGAAATATGTTTGAGGTTGAACACTTGATATACTATCAATGGTGTTCACAAATACAAACCAGATAAGAGTCTTAAGACTCTAGAATTTCTAAGATATGAAAGTTATTAAGAAATTCTAAGTGAACTTTGATGTGAAACAATTTCAGCAGAGTTTCAGCACTTGTAAAATTGTTGTGAGTCTCTTAAAATCTTCAAATCTTCACTCCTTTATATAGAGATGTGAAAGAGACGTTGTTGATTGCCAGCACATCAAAAAGAGTCGTTGTTGAAGCTTGATAATCACCAACGATCTGTTGCTTGATTTGGTTATTGTCATATGAAGGAACAATTTCAAATCCATTCCATGTACAGAGAATTACCAGCGTAGTCACAGCTGCTGTGTTGTACTATTGCAGACACAAAGAGTGAAGTAGTGGAGGCAGTGGTTGTACACTTGTACTATGTCCTTTTCTTGTGCTCTTTGGTGGATAAGCATCTGATGCCTTCTAATTCCTCTGAAATAGTCGTTGATCCAGGCTTTTATACCTTCTGCAATCATATGCATTCAAAATGACAACATATAACAATCTTCAGCTTCTGATGAACTCCAGCTTCTGATGGTTCTTCAGACTCTGATGACGTCAGCTTCTAGTGACAACTTTTGATGAATAGCTTCTAATGTCTTCAGACTTTGTCATTGTCTTCATACGCTATCTTCTTCAGACTCTATCTTGCAACATAAAGCTTCTTTTTTGTAAATTCCATTGCTCTCATTTGTTCTTCCAGAACCTATGCTTGAATAATAGACATTTAACTTTTTTGTCTATGGTGTTGCACACTTGAACAAATATTATCATATTCAATTGACATTTTTTAATACCTTGTTATCATCAAAACTTAAAGGTGATAATGTTAAACACATTTTGTTCCAGCACTTTGTTTTTCCTTTTACCACTGAAGTATATGGATCCATTAGCTAGATTGATCACTTTAAACATTGTCTTATTAAACACAAGATTATAACCACTGTCACAAATTGATGTGTGCTTTGTATGCTATGTTTAAGTCTACTTAGTAACAATACATTGTGAATAAAAGGGAAAGAGGAATTATCAATACTTCCTAAGCTAATGATTTTTCCTTTCTGGTTTCCTCCAAAACCCATTTTGACTTCATGCTTCAATGTTAAGATTCAGAACATATTCCTTTCTTCCGTCATGTGCCATGAGCAGCCACTGTCTATGTACCATGATTGGTGTCTTGACCCTATTGCTAAGCAAATTTGCAACATAGTCAATTTCTTTCTTAGGATCCCATATATTTATGGGTCCTATGGGCTTAGTTTTCCAAGCATATCATTTTTCAATGTTTTAAGCTTGAAGGATTTTAATATTGAACATACTTGCTTTTTATGTCCTATCTTCATGCAGTAAGAAAAAACTACATGTTTGGCTTATCTAGAGTATGAACCTTTGGGTTTTGTTCATCTTTAGGTTACCCAACACATTTTAGTTTTTTCGAATTACACCATAAATCATGTTGTTTTGCTTCATTCTATACCATTAGAGCGAAAATCTTGAAAGGAATATTCATAATTTTCAGAATTGTGAATGCTAGGTACAACAGATTTAGCACGTCTTAAAATATCGTTTTCCCTTTTAAAATTCTTAATCTCTTAGTTCAAGGTAACTTTCTTCTCATAAGTTTTTTAAAAATATTATGTAAAACATTATATTTTATGGTTTTACCTTAAAATTTCTTTAGCAAGTCTTAAAAAAATACGTCATCATCATTATCAATGTCAGATTCTGAATCAGGTCAAGATGTTTCCATAAGTGCCAAAGTTGCTTCTTCATCATTCTCCTATTCTTCATCAAGATCTTCCCATGTAGCCATTAGAATTTCTTGACCTTTTTGTTGAAGTTGTCCTTTCTAGGCTTATCATTATGTAGCTTAGGACAATAATATTTGAAGTGGCAACGCATCTTTCGCTGAAAGCAGTTCTTTGGCACTTCCATATTCTCTTTGAAGCTTGAACCTCTTGAAGGGAAAGAGTTTTTTATTGAAGCTCTATCTCTTTGCTTCAATATATGTAGAACTTTCCTAGTTAGTTTACATAGAAGGTGAAGAGTTTACTAAAGGCATAAATGGAATATATTCAAAGAAATATATTATCCTATTATATGGAGAAGTGATGGGATCTTACAGTTGAGGGACATAGTTTCTCCCTCAACATTATTCACATGAATCAAGTGGAATCATATTTGAGGAAACTCAACCAAATCTCAGCTAATTTCATGCGTCCATCAATAGGGACTAAAAGAAAACATTTAATTTTCAAGAATTAAAAGTAGAGAGATAGAAAGAAAATTTCTTAATAGTACAATTTTTTGAATGCTAAAACTCTTGGTGATGAGTCCTATTTATACTATTTTTGTTGGGTTTTACGTGACAAAATAGATAGATAGTGAAGATTTTAATGCAACTACTTGATTACAAGAAATTTCTTAAGATACTCTAGCTCATGTAGCTAGACAAATCTTGAGATATTAAGGTCATTTGAGTAGTTATTTCTTAATTTAATAATACTTTTATATAGTTCTATTATATTATATATTCGTTTAAAGTTCCATATCATTCTCTATCATTCTCCCCGATTGGAGGATACTCTTCTTGGTGTCAAGATTTTCTTCTTTTCCCTTAGGACAACATTAGTAATCATCTATCATATAATGAAATGAGCCATTTTCTAAACCATGCATACGACAACTATTTTGGAATTCTTCGGTTGTTGAATCCAAAGGCATCCAAGGGAAAAATTCAAACTAAGATATTTACAAGGTGGCTATGGAACTGGATGGGTGATGATAGAGCTTCATATGACATTTTGACTATGTTTTTTAGTACTTTTCTTTTAATTTGAAGGCAAATAAGATGAGAGATAGAAGAGTTTTAAGGAACATATTGTATTGTTTTCGCTTGAGCCATTGTAATTCAATTTTATCCTATATCATGCAACCCCATAGGTGTTTTGAGTGTTTTGTAGTGAGGAATCATGTAAATCGACAAATCCAAACATCACGTGAAGGATCAAGGATATGGAATTGAAGATCAAGGGTTCTTAGAAGGTTGTTGAACTCAATACAAAGTGAAGAAAATTCATTTCAAGTTCCTAGGAGTTTTCAGACGGAAGAACGGTTGAAAATGGAATGAAAACGCAAGAAATTGTACCCAAGGGTCTACCTCAGGCGCCCTCACGCCTGTACTATTCACCCATGCGCCTGGGACAACATTCCTTGCTACCTCAGGCGCCCCTGAGTGTGCCCCAGGCACCCAGATGTGGGTAAAAAGTGTTTTTTGTTTGTTTTCTGTTGCACCCCCAAACCCTAATACGACATTTAAATAATAATTCATCAAATAATCACAAAGGTTCAAGATGTTACTTCATCATTAATCCAAAATAGACATAAACTTTGCATACTCATAAAACAGTCACAGCGGAATCACAACATAAAACATCATAAAGTTATCATCTCAACATCTGATATACATCATCATGAGAACTCTAAGGTTCCTCAAAACGTAACAATTCAAAAGTAAATATAAATAGACTCCTAGACACCTTAATCAGAGCATAGCCACTGAGACTCCAAAAATCAAAAGCATGAAAAGGAGGATAGGCATCAAGCTGTCCTCGGATACTCAAGCTGATCAAGCGTCCTCAACCTGCATGTCTACACCACAAATGATGTAGGCGACCAAACAACCACAAATGGGTAAAATATACATTCAACATAATGAAGATGTGAACTTAAGAATAGTATTTAGAAATTAAAACATCAAATATGGATATACATATTCATTTCCTAAATTACCATCATTTCATTCATTAATATTCAATCAACAAACATATTAATTCTCAAATCATCAACACGTGAAATAACAACTAATTGCATTATCACCTTAAACCCATTTTTACATAACAACTCACACCCAAGCATCATAACCAATCAACAATAGAAAAATTCCACTACAAACACTTACCCATTGTCATAGCAAAGTGGTAGAACATGGATTAAGCAATATTCATCAACAACCTCATGATTTTCACTTAATTAAACTAAAAACGCTTAAACAACAACTTATCTTCAACATACATAGGTTTTCAGGCAACAACAACATCATTATATCACTTTTCACATATTCAAAATAACCACAATTAATAGAGCACGAAATTCAACTTAAATCAATAACAATTTCATGAAAATGCAAGAGCAAACATGACCCAAAACCAAACAAATGCTCATAGGTTCTAAATGTGAACATGACCTTTTTCCCCCTACCTTAGAATTCAAAAGCTAAGCCTCCTAAGCTCCAATCCTCCCCTCTACTTTAGTTTTCCCAAGCTTGCACCTTCTTGCTAAGTTAGCAACTTAGACTTTTACAACCTTTGCTCAAACTAACACTTTAGTACCCCTAAAGTTAGACGAGACTTTGATTACAAATTGTATGAGGTTTGAGTATTTATAAAAACACACAACAGAAGAATGGAAGGAAAATTTATCTTTAAAGAGATAACAGAAAGAATTGATTTACACTACAGGAAGATATAAAGAATCTCAGTGATGATCGATTCAAATTGCAAGAGTTTCAAACACGTTTCAAATGTTTTCTTGTATGCTTTGCAATGGTGCAAGTAATGCTCAGCCTTTGATCTCTAGTTATAGAGTTTTTGGGCTCATATAGCCGTTGTAGGGTGTCCAATGGTGTTATAACACGTGTTCTGGGCCCCACAAACTTTTACTTGAAATTCTGGTTAAACATTCTGACCATCAGAATGTTGTTGTGTTCTTCATCAGAATGTTGATGTTCATCAAACATTCATCTGGGTTCATCATATATGAATGAACACATGAGTCTCTGGGTTTGTCATATGCGTTTCATATGATTTTTTAGGCAATATCCATAAGTAACAACTTTTCCACATGCATCAAAATGTTGTTGGAAAAAGTTGCTCCAAATCTGCATTGGATTGTGTGCAAGAGAGAGAGTAGTGGATCTACAATCTTCAGTCCCATGCTTCTATGAGATATGCAAGGATATTATACTGTTTCATATCTCATATGTGTCCTTCTTTGATTGATCAGGACCAGATCTCCATTTTGCTTTGCTTTTTAACTTTTCACCTACTGTATTGTTCACAGTATGAAGCATGTGCAGAGCTGAACATTCTGATCATCAAAATGTTTCATCTGTTTTCACTTAAGATGATTTGTAAGACTTGTATTTGATGTAATCAATCCTAATAGTGAAAACATAACTGAAGTGCAGTGATTGCAACATCTAGGATGATATTCTCATTGGAATATTCCTAGTACTTCAATGTTCATAGTCTTAATGAACATTGAATATCTTTTTTGACATTTAACTTTATAAATGCCATTATTGCTTTGATTGATCCATGCAAACATATTTTTCTGGACATTTGTTCATGTCACAAATAACTTGCATGTTCTTGAGGTTCTTGGCTTGTATAAGAACAACCTTCTGACCTCTACTTGAACATTCTAATCAACTCACTGAGCAACATTCTAAACTAACTTTCTGACCTCAGAGTTATTTCATAAAACCAAGTGTCCTTTGATTTCTTGAATCTTGGTATAATTTAAACTTTGTTCCTATCTCAGTAAAACACTCAAGAGCACAAGTTAAATACCAAGATATTAATCAAAGTCCATTAATTTCTTAATCATCAAGGTTTATTATCTTTAAAATTAATTAGGGATTTTGCCTCAACAACTAGAGGCACTCAAAACATATTCTTCATCATATATTGACTCTTCTACTCTTTTTCAAACACTTCATGAATGTCACTGAAAACAAGTTCTTCATCTTATATTTTCTCGCCTATCTGATGTCCTTCAAATTCTTCATGAAGTCTTATTTTTCTTCTTCAAAAACTGTGTGCATCTCATCATTGATGATGGTGATTATTTTACTATTATGATAATCTAAGGTGATGTGTTCATACCCTTGACACATGATTTCACTTTTGTAGGTATTTCTCTTTTTGATTGTGTTATGCTGGAGTTTGAATGAGGATATAGGTTGGTGGGTTGGTGATTGTGAGTCTCAATATGGTTTCTGGTTAAGGAAAAAAGATGGTATGAATATGCTTTTTTATTACTATTATAATGGTTTCTCAACCCTAATTTCCAAATGAATAACACATTTGGTGACCAATATTCTTGGATTGAACTAAGTGATAAATTTTGTGGTCAATCCTTCAATATATCAAGCAATATTTTGCTTTCCTTTTTCTTGAATATTTCATTTAACCATCAACTTCTCAAATTCTCTAGTATATTCTTCTATTGACAAAGTCTTTTCATGAAGATTTTGTAGATAAGTAAAATTATCTTGATAATAATAAAGATGTGAGAACTTACATTTTAGTTTATGACACATCTTGATGTCACTTTACCATTCACCCTTACATTTCCTTTTATGATTTTCCCACCAAATGGAAGCGTGTTTCTTTATCTTGATTGTGACTATCTTTAATTTTAGATCCTCATGTATCTCCTTGTACACAAACACACATTCAATTGTTTGAAGTCAATCCAAAAACTCATATGGTTGTAACATTACTTTGAAATATTGAATATCTACTTTGATATCATTGATTCTAAAAAATTCCCATTGTGAATGATTGTTTGTAGTTGATGAAGAGTCAATACTAAAGTTCTCATCTTCATATCTCATTCATTCTACCTCCAATAGGGCTTGATGGACATCGAGAGTCTCTTTTAGATGTTGAAGAGCCATTACAAAATGGTTTTCTTCACTTCTCAAACAGAACAACATTTTAGTATCGCGATCAAATAACCGCAAAGTGATTTTTTGGGAATGACTCCTTGCCCACTTGAAAATTCCCTTTTTATTGATTTTGTCACTCAAACTCAACTTGGGATATCGTAATTAGACATTGATACCAAATAGGCTGAGCGGCAGAACGAAATGCAGTGAAAGAGAGAAACTCCCTGATTATTTAAAGAAACATGTTAGAGGAATGCTAACTACACTATCTTCTGAGCACTCTCTCTAGTATTCACTCTTTTATTGGTTTAAATTAATGCGGGACCTACACATTGAAAATATAACCCACATAAAATGATGGGACATACATCGATTTTAGACAATAAAATAATGAGTGTTAGAGAGGGTGCTCAAAAGAGAGTGTTGTTAGCATTCCACAACATATTATTGCTTAAAGGCTAAAACTTAGAAATATCTTGAAGATTTTAATATAACAACTTGATTATAAGAAATATTTAGAGATACTCTGGTTCATGTAGTTAGAAAATATTAGAGATAGTAATATGCTTTTATTTAATATGTCTTTACTAACTAGTATTATTACAAAGTTGTGTAATATTTTCTCTTTATTGAAAGTTTCATATCATTCTCCACCATTAGCTTTCAATAATCTTGAGGATTTGTTTTAAAAAAATATTTTTAGAACTAAAAAAGGTGAACTCAATGTAGTTTGTTTAGGTGTGTACCTCTGATCTAATCACTTAATTTTATATAAATTTAAATGTTAAGAATTTTTTTTTGAATGTATCAATACCCAACCAAACTTCAAGGTATTTGAGAATTTACCGTTAGAAAATCTAAAAAGAAATATTTTTAAAATTGTATAGATAGAAGGAAAAAAATAAGAAAAAATTATATATTGCATTTGGAAAACTATTTCATCTTCCTGAAAAGAATATATTTACATATAGGTATGAACAGAAGGAAACAAATCAGATTATTTTTTTTCTTTTTCTAAAGTTTATTTTTATTTTTATTTTAACAATTAATTAATAAGACAAAATAATATTATAATAATAAAAATGATTAGAAAAAAGGAAGTTGTTTCAAAAAAAAAAAAAAAAAAAAAAAAATTTTTTAAAAAAAAATTTTTATATTTTTTTTTTATA
>Ga0228711_1007897_pt1 | contig 15208 bp, 21 predicted proteins | sample MedpolnodulmetaG_2_FD_177996 | JGI IMG/M metagenome (GOLD analysis project Ga0228711, IMG submission 177996) | Root nodule microbial communities from Medicago polymorpha collected in Santa Monica, California, United States - brown nodules | ecosystem: Host-associated > Plants > Roots > Nodule...
TTTTTTTTTTTTTTTTTTTTTTGGCACTCCTTATGCTAGAAAGAACAAGTGGTTAAATCAATATAATCAATTTTAGCTCCTTCAATATATATGTATATATATACTAAGAGGAGGGATCCATTGACTCCAAGAGTAAGTATAAAGACTTACTCTAAATCCTGGCCATTAATTTTAATATTAATTGATGGTTGTGATCAATCACTACAAATCCTTAGCATAAGGTTTCCTACTACTTCATCCTAAACAATCCATATAAATGGCAGTTTTGATTGCTATTAAATAAATTAAAACGTAACCCACCAGCCATTTTATTCCATGGAAGATTAAATGAAAAAATGTGATTCAATTGTGAACTTTGCAGGAATACACCTTTTATTGAACCGATACAAAAATATGAATATAAGTGAATCAGTTTTTGTTTATTTGATAGAAGATCAATATAATTGAATCAGTTTTTAACTCCACCAGCCATTTAATTGAATCAGATCTTTAACTTATTCATATATATAACCTAGAATTTTAATATGCAAGAAAGTCATTGAATAAATCACAAAGGTATCACTAAATTGTATGATTTTCTAAGCCTTATAAGCGTTGATATTATTCTTTGAGGTAGAGGCATCCGGACAACACGTACGTAATCCGTTAATTTGAGAACCGAGATTGTTGTGTAGGTGTTGGGTTGTTTAATAAGGAGTAGTAAAACTAAAACCTTATGCTAGGAATACTAGTGATTAATCACAACCATCAATTAATATTAAAATTAATGGTGAAGATTTAGAGTAAGTCTTTATACTTACTCTTGGAGTCAATGGATCTCTCCTCATATATTAATATGTTAATATATTATAAATAGATAGAAGAATTTTATAAAAATATAATATTGAGAAGAATTTTTTTGTGTGACCTCTTTTTTAAGTATGCTGAAGGGATAAACACAACACATTGATGTACTTAATGGATTTTTTTTTTTAATATTTATAATGTTAGGAATAGGATGTGGTTTATAAATTATGAAGTTATAAATACATATATTACAAACAAAGGAGGAAAATATGGCTAAAATTGTCGATTTTGTTTATAGTTTGATTATCTTTCTTTCCATATTTCTGGTTGCAACGATGTCTGAACCACGTAAGCCATTTAAAACTTTCTTCTCTACTTCGTACACGATATATTACCCGATTTTAGTTACACTTTTTATTCTCGTTTTTTTTTTATTGCAGGAGGTCATCGATGTACTACTGATTCTTTTTGTCCACCAAATATGTGCTCCCTGGTATGACACCAAAGTGTGTGCGTTCTATGTGTAAATGTGTTCCAATCGGGTGGAAACATTTTTCTCATGTGCTCACATGATTCTTCATTTGGTGTCAAACCCAAGAGAGTCCACATTTGCTCTGCTGCAATATTCCACAAGTTGTCATTTAGTTATTTTCTTGCCAACCAATAAATGATTTTTTTTTCTTTCTATAATTTCAAGAACTTTTTAGTTATATATTTATAGTGTAAAATAATGATAATGAAATGAAATAAGGCTACAATAAATATTATTTATATTATCTTCATCTCTCTATATTTTTGATACTAGTATTCGACCCGTGCAACAGACGGGCGAAAATGAGTTTTATTGTAATGAGCAAATGTTAACTTTCAAAATATAATGCATAAAACTTAATATATAATATAATTCATCAATAATTTTAATGAGTATCATGTTGCAAATCAAAATGTTAACCAACGACATACTATTTAATTTACTTTAGTTTCATTACACAACATTGTCAAATAATCATCAAATAACCACATCACAAAAATAAATATTACATAAATAAACGATAAACTAATAAAAAAAAGTGTTTCTCAACAATAGATTCAACATGGCTTGATGGCTCCAAATGCCACTACAAAAGAAATGAATGAAAAATATTAATAAATATAAATTTATATTTCTAATAAATAAAATTTGTTGTCTATATTATTTAAATATATCCAATATATTGAATACAAATGTTAATAACATAATGATTGATTATACCTTCATTATAAATAGAAACATAAATTAAATATTTATAGCCCCATGTTTGAGGAATATAAAACTTTAATCTTAAATTGGATACCTATAACCTCCCGTGTTTAATACCCATAGTGGTTGTACTTAATATGAACCATACAACTCCATTCGGATTACAACAACATAGGCCATGATATAAAAAGAAGAAACTTTCCTATTAAATGTTTGAAGAAGCCCATAGTTCAAATTTATCTCAATATTCTTTAATTTTGTGATCAAGAGAAAGGGAAAAAATAAAACTTGCTTGTATAGCGTTGTTCTATAATGTTATTTTCATGAATATCCAATACTCTAAATTTCACAACAATTCTTGAGTCTTGACCTAAATACAGTTCCCAAAAAGATAAAAATCAAAACTGTGGCCTAACAAAAACAGACTTGAAACAAAATTTTTGAATAATTTCAAGGTTGATACTTACAGGAGCTTAATAGCCATTTGCTTTCCATTTAACCTTAGTTACAAAGAAACAATAAGAGAAAACAACTAACAACAATATATGACATAAAAGTCTAGTCTAATAATCTAATGAATAATTGATAAAATATTAGTAAACTTCTCAAAATTTTGTATGGATTAAGATGAGATTATTTCAGATTCCACTAATTCAACTTATGAACAACATATTGAAGCACATTAAAAGTATAATTCATCATAAATAACTTAAAACTAATTATCAAGACAATCATAACCCATAATTCTTACCATCCAACATAGAACAAATCCAACAAATAGAATAATAACTACCAATTTCAGAAACTACACCTTGTGAAAACTATATGTGAAGTAAAACTACATGTGAAGTAAAGGCACAAAATTGTAAAAGAACAAAACATTTCATGTGAAAACTATCATCTAGGAATGTCTGAATTCTTACTGAATCATTGTTAAATGAAGATGCTAAGATAAGGGTGATAATGAGATTGAGGTATTTGTCCCAATTTCCTCACTCTATCCCTAAAAAAAACAGAATCATTGTTGATAATTTTGACGCAAAAAGTCTTGACAATATGCAGAACTGGTGTTAGCCTGTAAATTTGACAGGCTCATTTAATATGGTCGACATTTGTCGAGAGACAGTGCCTTTCAATTCAAATATGTCCTGCTCTCTAAGCAACCTGCGTGCATCTCGTGACCTTTTTTCAAAACCTTTTCCTATAAAAATCCTTTGCACAACAGTCTTGAGATTTCTAGTTCGATCTCGCTTGTAATAATCAGATTTAGCCCCCGTTTGCCAAAATCACAGGCAAACAAATTGGCACGACCAGTGGGACCTAGTTTGTGCAATTGATTTTCAAAATAAAAAACCATTTTCAAAAACTTTTTCAAAAATCTATCTCTTTGAAGAGATCGGTTTTTAGGATTTTGTTACTATTTCTAGGTAACTTTATTGCTAAAAACACCAAGATTGTTTGTGTATGTATTTGAGAAGTGGTAAATCTAGGGCTCATGCCAGTTCATCCTCTTCACAATCATCTTCACAAGCACCACCTTTACAAGCGACCTCTCCTTTAGGAGATTTAAACATGTCAACCTCTGTAGGGGCAACCATGGCTATGCCAAGCTCGACGGAAATGGTAGTAACTGCTCCTTCAACCGTTTCTATGTCCGCTCAAATGACACGACCAGAAATGGGAATCGTTATACCCCCATTCACCACTGGTGTTCCTTCGACTACCAGCATGCCAAGTACTAGTGCTCCTTCAAACAGGCCTAGACTTGATGATCGAAATGTAAATATGCAGAATGTTTCGAGGGAACAACCGTATGGTATGCCAACGTCACTAATGGCAGATGTACGTAATAGTGCTTCCCTATTTGTAGACCAAGCAAATCTATTCACAATGCACAATGTACATAGTCCCTCAAGTTCAAGCATTTTTGGTAGGAATACCCTACCACCATTGACAACAGATTGGATGAATTTGTTAAGACAACAAATGGATGAGAGTAACCACGAAATGGTTAATTTGTTAACACAAAAACTTGGTACGTGTTTAATCCTTTGATAAGGGACACAGACGGGAGTTACCAAGATTTAACCACACAACTGGGGAGAATAGCAAGTTTCTTTGCACCCCCACAACCGGTTTACCAACCGGTTACACAAATACAAAATCAACAACCGTTGCGGTTAGTTGAACCAATGGTTCAGAGGCAACAACCTATGCCTCAACCCTAACCGGTCGAACCAGTAATACAGGGTCAACCTGAAGTGATCTTGATTGATCGAAATGATAATGCCGATGAAGTTGTTCGGCATAGGTCAATATAGCCAATTTGGTCGAAAATATAATGGCTCAAAATGGTTTAAATATTGGCCTGCATAGGCCAAACTTTGTTTCTCCTTTTTCAGAATTGGTATTACAATCTGAACTTATAAGGGGTTATAAAATTCCTAAGTTCACCAAATTTGCAGGGGATACTAGTGAGTCCACTATCGAACATATCGCAAGATATTTGACGGAGGCAAGAGACCTAGCAAATGATGAGAATTTGAGGTTGAAATTCTTCCCCATTCTCTAACAAAGAATGCCTTCACATGGTTTACTACTCTTGCACCACATTCGATCCAATATTGGACTAAATTGGAAAGGTTATTCCATGAACAATTCTACATGGGCCAATCTAAGACCAGACTAAAAGAATTGGCTAGTGTTAAGAGATGTTCCACTGAACCCATTAATGATTACCTCAATAGATTCAGATTGTTAAAGGCAAGATGTTTCACTCAAGTGCCTGAACATGAGTTAGTTGAAATGGCCGCTGGTGGCCTAGATTATTCCATTCGGAAGAAATTAGACACTCAACACTTGAGACACATGGCTCAGTTGGCCGATAGAGTTTGACATGTCGAAAGACTAAAGGCTGAAAAAGCCAGAACTTATAAACATTTCAGGAAAGAAAAGGTTGTTTTTGTTGCATCATAAGAAAGCAACCAAGAATTTGACATAGCGTTTGGTGATGTCGAAATAAAGGAGGTTAATATTGCTGAGTTGAAACCAGGGCCCCCTTATACGTGTAAATCGTTAAGGCCCTCTGGTGGGAATAATCCTGTGGTAACAAGCAATGAAAGATATGTCCCTACGACATATACGTTCGACATAACCAAATGCGATGAGATTTACGATCTCTTATTTGCTGATGGTCAAGTGGTAGCACCTAAGGATGTAAAAATCCCACCACTAGAACAACGTCAGAAAAGAGGTTTTTGTAAATATCATAACTCCTTAGGACATAACACCTCTCGATGTTCCCTTTTCAGGGATTTGGTTCAAAAGGGTCTTAATGAAGGCAAATTGAAGTTTGGGAACAAGCCAAAGCCTCAAATGCAAGTAGACTTTGATCCCTTGAAAGATGTGTTGGAACAAAATGTGTTTTGACAATACCACTTTAAGTTTTGATGATAACAAGGTATTAAAAATGTCAATTGGATATGCTAATATTTGTTCAAGTGTGTAGGACCATAGACAAAAATTTAAGTGTCTTTAAATCAAGCATAGGTTCTGGAAGAACAAATGAGAGCAATTGAATTTACAAAAAGGAAACTTGTGTTGCAAGAAAGAATCTAAAGATAAGAGGTTTTGAAGAGAAGAGGTTCTGAAGATCATCAGAAGCACTCTCATCAGAAGCTGTCTACCAGAAGCTGACGTCATTAGAAGTTGAAGTTCATCAGAAGCTGAAGTTAGTTAAATGTTGTCATTCTGATTGTGCATCATAGCATAAGGAATAGAAGCCTGGAGCAACGATTATTTCAGAGGAATTGGAAGGCATTGGATGCTTATTCACTGAAGAGCGTTAGAAAAGGAAAATAGTGCAATTGTACAACCAATATCTCCACTACTCTGTTTTGTGTCTGCAATAGTACAAGACAACATATGTGACTACGCTGGTAATTCTCTATACAAGGAATGGATTTGAAATTGTTCCATCCTAGGACAATAACCAAATCAAGCAACAGATCATTGGTGATTTGATCAAGCTTCAACAACGACTCTTTTGATGTGCTGGCAATCAACAACGTCTTCTTCAGACCTCTATATAAAGGAGTGAAGACCTGAAGATTTCCAAGAGACACACATAATTTTATAAGAGCCAAACCTTTGTAGAAATTGTTCCACATCAAAGTTCACTTAGAATTTCTTAACAACTTTCATATCTTAGAAATTCTAGAGTCTTAAGAGTCTTATCTGATTTGTATTGTGAACACCACTAATTGTATATATATATATCAAGTGTTCAACCTCAAACATTTTCTTTGTAATTATGTTTGAATAGAAGTCTCTTGCAGTTGTGCTTAAGCATAGGAAGTCTCTTGATTTTTTTCTTGAGCATAGGAAATCTCTTGCTATTGTGCTTGAGTAGTTTGAAGTCTCTTGCTACTGAGCTTGAGCAATTGTAATCAGATATCGATTTTAGTGAACTCTCCTTGGAAGTGCAAGGAGGAGTGGACTACTTCTGTATTGTGGAAGGAACCACTATAAATTGCTTTGTGTCTTTATTCTTTCCTTCTCTCTCTCTCTCTCTCTCTCTCTCTACTTATTCGTTGCATTTAGACTCTGAACATTGCATCAGAACCTGAACTCTATCAGCTTCTGATCCATGACTTCAGTTTTAGGAGAAAAAAAAGAAACCACAATTCAACGCCCCCTTCTTGTGTTTTTATCACCTTCAAGATGCGAGTATGATGTACACTGACATTGCAGGTTGCAATATGGTCGAAGCAATTATTGATGCTGTCAAAAACCTGTATGTCGAAGCAGAAGTTGAAGCAGAAGCTGAAGTTGAAGAATGTCAAATGGTGGACATCATTAAAGATGCAGAACACATCGAAGAGACTACTCTAGAGCCTCAGTTCGACGAGAAGTTAAAAACAGCCTGCCCTACAGCTGAAGAAGAATTGATTGATTTCCTGAATCGATGTAGGCTAAAGAATTCTGAGGTAATGCTCTGCCCTAGATGTAGTGTTGTATTTGACAAAGAGGCAACTAAAGGCCTCTAAGGTTCTATCCCAAAACTTAAGAAAAGGAGGAAGTGGTTTGGTGATCATAGACCTAAGTTTTCCTTTACAAAGAGTTACATTCCTTTCATCAATAACTCTTCGACCACCAATTATGTCAATAAAAGTGGTCCAGGAAAAGCTTTTGTTCCTTATGCACCCAAATAGAAATGGGTTCAGCCTACCATATGAATGTGCAACATGGTAAGACCAATATGGTGAAAAGAAACGCCAGTGTTGTTGATAAAACAAAAATGGTACTGCTTTTGAGTCGAAAAAGTATGCTTATAGCGACAACTACAAGGGAAAAAATCCCATGACAAGGACTCAATGGAGAAGGTACCAGAGGCCTAAGAAAGGCATTTCTACAAGCTTGGAAGATGAGACTATCAACCCAAAGGGTAATCGAAGAATGGTCAAATTAGGAAGAAGACCAGCAAAAGAAAGATTGTCTCTTCCTTTAGTCAAAGAGGATCTTGATGAGGATGATGAACTAGGTTCATAATTTATGGATTCAAAACCAGACTTCGATGTCATATGTAATGTGGTTTCAATTTTACCAAACCGAATATGATATGGTGTATGAAGTTGATGATTCAGAGGAAGAGTTTGATCCCAAGGACATGGAGGAATACAAACCCATGTGCTACTTTGTGAATGATGGCTCTGAAGATAATTGAAAAGCCATATTTGAACAGCCTGATGATTGGATGAAGAATCATCTTAAACCTTTGTTCATCCAAGCCAAAGTGGATAAGATTGGTATCAACAAAGTGTTGGTCGACGGTGGTGTTATTGTCAATCTAATGCCTCAATCCTTACTCAAAAGGATTGACAAGATCGACAAGGATTTGAAGCCTCATAATGTGATTTTGTCGAATTATGAAGGAAAGGTTGGTCATTCCCTTGGTGCTCTCCAAGTGAGTCTAATAGTGGGAACTGTGGTTAGACCAACTTTATTCATGGTGGTTCCATCGAAAGCTAACTTCAACTTGTTGTTAGGAAGAGAGTGGATTCATGGGATATGCGTTGTTCCCTCATCCATGCATCAAAGAATCTCAATCTGGAGAGATGATGGTACAGTCGAAAACATTGAGGCTAACCAAAGTTATTTTCTTGCTGAAGTGAATCAGATCACAAGAAAAACTTTTGACAAGAATCTAGCAAACATTACTCCATGTTCATCTGTAAAATCTGATGATACTAATCAAGCAGATGCAAGTTCTATAAGACTCCATCCGACTCATGATTTCATATGGGTGTTAGCCTGTAAATTCAACAGGCTCATTTAATATGGTCAACATTTGTTTGACATTTTACTTTGCAGGAATCGAAGGATTTTTCATTCTAAGATTGAAGATTTCGATAAAATAGCAAGCCAACGTGTGATTTGAAGTTCGATGGAACGAAGTCGAAGAGAGCTCGCATCGAAGTCAAGCAATGAAGGCGGGAAAGCACGATTTCAAGCATTGAGACAGTTTCTATGTAGTGGAGACATGGGACAAGCAGTTGTTCAAGATGGAGGAAGTGTTGATCATGGAGTTAGTCGTTCGCCATCTATGTTTTTAATATAAATAAGAGTTTCCAAGCCGGAAATTTGGTCGAAAATCATATACATAATTCTACAACACTCAAACTACCGGCGTAAGGGGAACGAGTTATACAGAATGTATGTAAACTGATTTGTAGACCACCTTTATTTTAATGGATTGCATTTTACTTTTCCTTTAAGTATACATGCTTAAAGCCCTTTTATCTCTTATTTTTACTTTACGTTGCTTTTGTTTGCAATCTCAAACCTGTCGAGAGACAATGCCTTTTCTCTACAAACCCGTCCTACCTCTAAGTAACCTGAGTGCATTTCGTGGCTCTTTTTCAAACCATTTTTTCGATCAAAACCTTTGCACAACATGCTCCCGAGATCTCTAGTTTAGTCTCGCTTCTAATAATCGAACTAGCCCGTAGTTTGCCGAAAACACAGGCAAACAAATTGGCAAGCCAAGTGGGACCCTGTTAGTGCAATTGATTTTTAAAAAAACTTTTTCATAAAAAATTGTTTTCAAAAACGCATCTCCTTGGTGAGATCCATTTTTAGAATTTCGTTACTATTTCCGGGTAACTTTATTGCTAAAAACATCAAATTGTTTGTGTATGCATTTGAGAAGTGGTAAATCTATGGCTCGTGCCAGTTCATCCTTTTCACAATCATCTTCACAAGCACAATCCTTACAAGCGACCTCTCCTTTGGGAGGTTTAAACGTGTCAACCCCTGTAGGGGCAACCATGGCTATGCCAGGATCGACGGAATTGGGAGTAACCGCTCCTTCGACCGTCTCTACTTCCGTTCAAATGACACGACCAGAAATGGGAACCGTTATACCCCCATTCACCACTAGTGTTCCTACGACTACCAGCATTCCAAGTTCTAGTGCTCCTTCAAATAGGCCTAGGCTTGATGATCGAAATACAAGTATGCAGAACCTTTCTAGGGAACAACCGTATGGTATGCCAACTTCGTTGATGGCAAATGTTCATAATAGTGTGTCCGTATTTGCAGACCAAGAAAATCCGTTCACAATGGACAATGTACATAGATCCTTAAGTTCTAGCATTTTTGGCAGAATACTCTACCAACATTGACAACAGATTCGATGAAGGACGAGAGTAACCACAAAATGGTTAATTTGTTAACACAACAAATTGGTACCGTGTTTAATCCTTTGATAAGGGATACAAACCTGAGTTACCAAGTTGTAACCACTCAAATGGGGAGGATAGTAGATTTCTTTGCACTCCCATAACCGGTTTATGAACCAGTTACAAGATACAAAATCCACAACTGTTACGGGTAATCGAACCAATGGTTTAAAGGTCACAACATGTGCCTCAACCCCAACCTATCGAACTAGTAATTGAGGGTCAACCTGAAGTGATATTGATGGCTAGAAAAAATAGTGTTGATGAGGTTGTTAGGAATGTCCAACAACAAATGGTTTGTGCCTCAACCCCAACCTATCGAACTAGTAATTGAGGGTCAACCTGAAGTGATATTGATGGCTAGAAAAAATAGTGTTGATGAGGTTGTTAGGAATGTCCAACAACAAAACATAGGAGTTCATAACAACATAGCCAATTTGGTCAAGAATATAATGGCTCAAAATGGTTTGAATATTGGCCTAGACAGGCCAAACTTTGTTTCTCCTTTGTCGGAATTGGTATTACAATCTGAACTTCCTAGGGGTTATTAAATTCCTAAGTTTACCAAATTTGCAGGGGATACCAGTGAGTCCACTGTCGAACATATCACAATATATTTGACGGAGGCAAGAGATCTAGAAAAGGATGAGAATTTGAGGTTGAAATATTTCCCAAATTCTCATACAAAGAATGCCATTACATGGTTTACTACTCTTGCACCTCATTCGATCCATAGTTTGACTAAATTAGAAAGGTTATTCCATGAACAATTTTACATGGGCCAATCTAAGATAAGTCTAAAAGAATTGGCGAATATTAAGAGGAATTCCACTGACTCAATTGATGATTATCTCAATAGATTCATATTATTAAAGGCAAGATGTTTCACTCAAGTGCCTGAACACGAGTTTGTCGAAATGGCTGTTGGTGGCCTAGATTATTACATCAGGAAGAAACTAGACACTCAACACTTGAGAGAAATGGCCAATAGAGTTCGACATGTCGAAATACTAAAGGCTGAAAAGGCCAGAACTCAAAAACATTACAAAAGATAAAAGATTGCTTATATCAGATCGGACGAAGGTAATCAAGAATTCGACATAGCTTTTGGCGAGGTTGAATCAAAGGAGGTTGACATTGCTGAATTAAAACCAGGGCACCCTTATATGTTGCAACAAATGAGAGCAATGGAATCAACAAGAAGGAAGCTTAAAGCATCTGAAGAAAAGAGGTTCTGAAGACAAGTGGTTCTGAAGCTGACGTCATCAAAAGCACTCTCCTCAGAAGCTGGTCACCAGAAGCTGACGTCATCAGAAGCATCTGAAGATTATCAAGAGCTGAAGATCACCATAAGATGAAAGATTGAAGAATTTCAATGTTGTTCAAATGAAGATTTAATCACGCCTATCATTGCAGAAGACTGGAAGAACAAAGCAACGACTATTTCAAATGGATTTGAAGACATTGGATGCTTATTCTTTGGAGAACGTTGAAAAAGGACAATTGTACGAAGTGTACAACCACTACCTCCACTACTCAGATTTGTGTATGCAATAGGACAAGAACAACAACTATGACTGCACCTTTGTTCCTCCAGACTTGATATTGATTTGAAATTGATCATTCCTAGGACAATAAACAAATCAGGCATAAGATCTTTGGTGATCTGATCAAAGCTTCAAATGACTATTTTTGATGTGTTGGCAATTCAACAACGTCTCTTTCACACCTTTATATAAAGGAGTGAAGACTTAGAGATTGGCAAGACTCATACAACAATTTACAAGTGCCAAAACTCTTCTAAAATTGTTCTACATCAAAAGTTCACTTAGAATTTCTTAACAACTTTCATATCTTAGAAATTCTAGAGTCTTAAGAGTTTGTATGTGATTTGTATTGTGAACACCACTGATTGTATATCAAGTGTTCAACCTCAAACATATTTCTTTGTAATTCTGTTTGAATAGAAGTCTCTTGCTTGTGTGCTTGAGCATAGGAAGTCTCTTGATTTAGTTCAGGAGCATAGGAAATCTCTTGTAGTTGTGCTTGAGTAGTTTGAAGTCTCTTGCTAGTTTTAGCAGTGAGCATTTGTAATCAGATATTACATTTTAGTGAACTCTCCTTGAAAGCGGAAGGGGGACAAGACTACTTCCGGTTTGTGGAAGGAACCTGTATAATTGCTTTGTGTCTTTCTTCTCTCTCTCTTTCTGTTTTATCCGCTGCAATTAGACTCTGAACATCACCTCTGAAGTTGAACTCTATCTACTTCTGATCAGTGACTTCAGTAGGAGGAACTGAAGAAAAAGAAACACAATTCAACCCCCCCTTCTTGGGTTTATCTCACCTTCATTATACGTGTAAATCTTTAAGGCCCTCTGATGGGAATAATCCCATCGAACCAAGCAATGAAATTTATGTTCAAAAAACATATACCTTCGATGTAACCAAATGCGACGAGATCTATGATCTCTTAGTTGCTAAAGATCAAGTGGTAGTACCCAAAGATTTGAAAATCCCATCACTAGAGCAACGTCAAAAAAGAGGTTTTTGTAAATACCATAATATTTTGGGACATAACACCTCATGTTGTTCCCTTTTCTGGGATTTGGTTCAGAAAGGTCTAAATGATGTTGCTGAATGTCAAATGGTGGACATTGCCAAATATCCACAAAGCATCAAAGAGACTGCCACTGAGCCTCCATTCGACGAGAAAATAAAGGCAGCCTATCCTACAAATGAAGAAGAATTGATTGATTTCCTCTATCGATGCAAGATGAAGAATTCTAAGGTAATGCTATGCCCCAAATGTAGTGTTGTATTCGAGAAAGAGGCCACTAAAAGCCTCAAAGGTGTCATTCCAAAACCTAAGAAAAGAAGAAAATGGTCTGGTGATCATAGACCAAAGTTCTCTTTTACTAAGAGTTATAGTCCTTTCATCAATAACTCGTCGACCACAGATTTTGTCAACAAAAATGGCCAAGGAAAAGTTTTTTCTCCCCATGCTAATGCCCTTGCTCAAAAATGGGTTCGTTCAACTCATAAAAATGTGCAGCATGGAAAGAACAATGTAGTGAAAGGAAGCACCAGTATTGTTTTTAACAAAAATTGTGCTAACTCTGATTCGAAAGGATTAAGAAAGTACGCTTACAACAATAATTACAAAGGGATGAACCCTATGACAGGGACTTAATGGAGAAGGTACCAGAGATCCAAGAAAGGTGTTGTTGCAAGCTTCGATGATGAAACTGTTGACCCAAAGGTAAGAAGGAAATGCTAGAACCATTTAGAAGACCAGTGAAAGAGAGGTTGTCTCTTCCTCCCATCAAAGAGAATCCTAACGAAGATGATGAATTAGATTCGGAGTTCATGGATTCCGATTCGGACTTCGATGCCATATGCAATGTGGTTTCTATTTTGCTAGCACAATATGATATGGTTTCGGAAGTCTAAGATTCAGAGGAAGATTTTGACCCTAAAGACATGGAGAAATACCAACCCATGTGTTATTATGTAACTAATGATGGCTGTGGAAGTGAACAAAAAGCCACATTTGAGAAGCCCGATAACTCTATGAAGAACCATCTCAAACCATTGTTCATTCAAGACAAAGTTGATGAGGTTAGCATCAACAAAGTGTTAGTTGATGGTGGTGCTATTGTGAATTTGATCTCGATCCTTACTTAAGAGGATTGGTATGTCCGACGAAGAGCTGAAGCCTCACAATATAATTGATGAGTCAATAATTAGTGTTTTTAATATATTATTTGAGTCCGTTTTATTTAGATTTGATTTGATTTTATTTAATATTATTTCCTTTTTAGAACTATTTTACTTCAATTGCAAGTTATTATATTTTAGGAACAAATAATTGATACATTGAGTCTTGGAGCAAAAGAAAGAGGATTAGGAGCTGATTCGGGATAAAAATACGAAAATATGGGACAAAAATATGTTACCCCCAAGCCAGGAACTTGGCACGGCCCGTGCCACCAGAAGCACGGCCGTGCCTGCCTTCATGATACTCTTTTGCTGCTTCTGCTTCATGGACAAGCTACCTATTAGTTTACTTCTGACCTGAAAACCCGTGGTTTCTTGTGGAACATTCTAGTGTTATATTTATTATTGCTTAAGTCATTGTAAACTATAAATAGAGTAGCTAGCTATCACAACAATTCATCTTTTATTCTTGGAATTCAATAGTGACAATTGTCTTTCTTAATAAAAGTTCTTCTTTTACTTTCTTGTTATTTACTTTATGTTCTTCTTCTTCTATCCTATGTCTACGATGAACATGAGTGGGTAGACTCTTCTTGTCTTGGGATTGTTGGATAAGTCTAATGACGTAATCCTAATCAAACCAAGCCATAAACCCTAACTTTATATAAATCTACTTTCTAATCTATTTCACCATTTTTTATAATGAATTAACAAATACCAAACTCATATTGCGATAGCGGAGGGTTAGTATTTGTTAATTCATCATCACAAATATCAATTCATAATGCGACAGCGGAGCTTTGATATTGGAACAAGTGAAATTAGACAAGGGTTGCGAAACTTGAGAATAGTCTAGCAAACCTTGAGAAATATAAAGTTTCGTTCTTCAAGGATTCTAATAGCAATCAACCATGAGAATAGGCGTGGTTGCGAGAGGAACACACTCACTGACTTCGAAAGAAGCTTTGATACGCTTAAGAGAAACATGTCATTAGAAAGTAGGTCAAATATAAAGTTTAGGTTTAGGGTTTTGATTAGTGTCAGAAAGTAGTTAATTTCATGTTACATTTAAGTCACTTTTGTTACTTGTCGTACAAGTTATTTAGGGAAAAGCCGAGAAAAAGATGAACAATTGCGCTATTACGCTATTTATATCTTACTCTATCCATTTGTGCAGGAACTGACCTCAAGACACTAAACAAAGAAGAAAAATAAGAAAAAAAAGTACAAAAAGGCAGAAAGATGAAGTTACTCGCCTCCAACTCGCAATGGCGAGTAGCAAAAGCAAGCAAAGGCAGGAAGGCAACCAAACTCACCCCCAACTCGCAATGGCGAGTGATCAAAGAGCAACTCACTCGCGAGGCGAGCTAAGGCGGCCCAAATCTCCTAAGAGCTGACGTGGCACAAACCCACTGGTGAAGAAACCACTACTCGCCATGGCGAGCGTTCCTACTCGCGAGGCGAGTTGAGACAGAACAGGCCATATAAAAGCCCATTTTTTCTTTTCAGGAGAGATCACATCATATCATATTATTATGATACCTTATTATTAGAGGCCACTTTAGGAGAGAAACAGGGGAAAGACCAGAGAGACTTTAAAGAGCAAGGAGCACAAGGATTGAAGGAAGACACAAGATCATTGAGACATCATGGCTTGGTTCCATTCCATCTCTTCTTTTCTCCTTGTAAGGTTACCATGACAATGAGTAACTAAACTCTTTTT
>Ga0228711_1007898_pt1 | contig 15205 bp, 8 predicted proteins | sample MedpolnodulmetaG_2_FD_177996 | JGI IMG/M metagenome (GOLD analysis project Ga0228711, IMG submission 177996) | Root nodule microbial communities from Medicago polymorpha collected in Santa Monica, California, United States - brown nodules | ecosystem: Host-associated > Plants > Roots > Nodule...
AAAACACACCCCCCCCCCCCCCCCCCCCCGTCTTGTGGTTTTTCTCACCTTCATTCAAAGCATAAGTGGAACTTGAAACTGGTAAAAGAATGAAGTGCTTAAGAACAGACAATGGAGGAGAATATGTAAATGGTAACTTTCTGATATTCTGCAAACATGAGGGTATTACAAGACAATTCATAGTTCCCCATATGCCTCAATAGAATGGTGTAGTAGAGCGAATGAATAGAACTCTCCTAGATAGAACAAGAGCCATGTTGAGAACAACATGAGTGGCTAAGTCTTTCTGGGCAGAAGCTGTGAAAACTGCCAATTACGTGATCAATCGATCTCCATCAACCGCAATTGGTTTGAAAACACCAATGGAGATTTGGAACGGAAAGCCACCTGATTATTCTTCCTTACATGTGTTCGGATGTACTGTGTACGCAATGTACAATTCCCAAGAAAGAACAAAGCTAGATCCAAAGTCTAGAAAATGTATATTCTTGGGTTATGCTGACAACGTAAAGGGGTATCGCTTGTGGGATCCCACTGCTCACAAGCTTGTTGTTAGCAGAGATGTAGTCTTTGCAGAAAATGAACTGCAAAGTGAGCAGAAACATGACAACACTGCCAAAGAAACTACTGCAGTGGAGATAGAAATGAAGTCTAAAGAAGATGATTCTTTTGAAGTAGAACCAGATAAACATGCACCAAATGCATCCAATAATACAGACGTTCGGCGATCATCACGTCAGATTATAACACCAGCCTGGCATTCAAACTGTGTAATGACAACTAATGATGCATATTGGCTTTTAACAGAAGAAGGGGAACCATCAACCTTTCAAGAGGTTGAAAGAAGCTCAGATGTTTCTCTGTGGATGGCAGCAATGCATGAAGAGATGGAAGCCTTACATAGAACAAAACTTGGGAACTTGTTCAACTTCCTAAGGGTGGAAAAGCCATCGGGAACAAATGGGTATACATTATCAAACGAGATAGTAATGATCAAGTAGAACGATATCGTGCAAGACTGGTTGTTAAAGGGTATGCTCAGAAAGAAGGTACATATTTCAATGAAATATTCTCCCCAGTTGTTAGACTCACTACTATCAGAATAGTTTTAGCTATGTGTGCTGCGTTTGATTTACATCTTGAACAATTAGATGTAAAAACTGATTTTCTTCATGGAGAGCTTGAAGAAGAAATATATATGCTCCAACCAGAAGGTTTTGAAGAACAAGGAAAGGAAAACTTGGTTTGCAAGTTGACCAAATCTTTGTACGGTCTAAAACAGGCGTCCAGATGTTGGTACAAGAGATTTGATTCTTTCATAGTTAGCCTTGGATACAACAGACTTAATTCAGACCATTGTTCATACTATAATAGGTTTGGTAATAATGATTTTATCATTTTGTTGTTGTATGTGGATGACATGTTGGTGGTAGGACCCAACAAAGATCAATCCAAGAATTAAAGGCACAATTGGCTAGGGAGTTCGATATGAAGGACTTAGGGCCAGCAAACAAGATTTTAGGGATGCAAATTCGCCGAGATAGAAAAGATAGAAAGATTTGGATTTCTCAAAGAAATTATTTACGAAAAGTTTTGCGGCGCATCAACATGCAAGACTGTAAGCCAATATCTACCCCACTTCCTATCAATTACAAATTATCCTCAAGTATGAATCCTAGCAATGAAGCAGAGAGGATGGAAATGTCTCGAGTACCATATGCATCAGCGGTGGGAAGCCTTATGTATGCCATGATATGTACTAGACCAGACATTGCACAAGCAGTGGGAGCGGTTAGTCGATTTAAGGCAGATCCTGGTAAAGAGCACTGGGATGTTGTTAAGAGAATCCTGAGATATATAAAAGGAACCTTAGATGTTTCATTATGTTTCAGGCGATTGGAATTTATTGTCAAAGGTTATGTTGATTCAGATTTTGCAGGTAATCTTGATAAAAGAAGATCTACTACTGGTTATGGGTTCACACTTCCAGGAGGAGCAGTGAGTTGGTTGTCAAAATTACAATCTGTCGTAGCTCTATCTACTACAGAAGCTGAATATATGGCAGCTACACAAGCTTGCAAGGAAGCTATTTGGATACAAAGACTAATGGAAGAACTCGTGCACAGTCAACAACAAATTGTTGTGTATTGTGACAGTCAGAGTGCATTGCACGTTGCAAGGAATCCAGTCTTTCATTCGAGAACAAAACACATAGATGTTCAATACCATTTTGTTCGAGAAGTGGTAGAGAAAGGGAGTGTTGATATGCAGAAAATTCACACCAAAGACAATTTAGCAGATGTTATGACAAAGTCAATCAATGCTGACAAATTTACATGGTGTCGATCCTCCTACGGCATAATCGAAAGTTCACAAAAATGACTTTAAATGTGAGATTGGGAAGATGTAAAGTCACATTTAAGTTATGGAAATGGTCGACACCATAAAAGCTTTTTACTAAATAAATGGTGGTAGAGTTTTTACCGTAGCAATTGTATGGAAGAGAATAAGTTTCTCTTGAACCTATAAATAGAATAGTAACCACTGCTATATATAAATCAAAGTCTACTATGTATTCATAATGCAATCTGCATAGAGAGAAATATACACAATAATACATTAATCAGTCTCAACTTTATTTTAGTTGCGTGATAATATTGTTATTCTGATACCCCAACAGTTTTTAAGGTTGTAAACTAGTCTTTTTTTTTTCTATTTGTTTTTTCGTTGTTTTATCCATGTACCAAAATATATATATAACCATATATTATCAGCTTAAGGAATTTTTCACATATTTTAAATTTTATTGTGTCTTTTCAAAATATAGTTGGGTTAAAGGTATATGTTAGTCCTGTGAGCATAACTCAATTGGTAGGGACATGCATTGTTATATGCAGGGGCTTAGGTTCGAACCCGAGACACCCCACTTATTCACTTTGGAAAAGGTGAATTCTAGCCACTAGGCTACTTGACCAAAAAAAATTATATGTTAATTATATTGTGAATCAAAAGTGGAGAAAAAAATGCATTCAAATTTTTGTCATAGTAAAATGGACCCACGATACTATTTTGCTTTCGCATTTTGTTTGTTAGATTTTTGTTGCTAGATTATTAGAAATATAAAAAAAGTAAAAATACTTAGATTTTAACATAAGATTGGTGATGAGTGTAATTCAAGATTCTCCTAGGGAAAGAAAGATAAAAAAAATTTAATATGTTTTGCATAAGACGAAAAGAGAAAGTGTTATGCATTATGCTCTGTGTATAAAACTTTTCTTTCCGAAATACCATTTTTTCATTCACTACAAGTCTACATCATCATCATATATTGTAGCTCTAGCTAACTAATGGTTGATGGTGGCTAATTAAGATAGATTACATGAACTAACTAAACTGATAACAAACTAATCAGCCAACAAGCAAGTATTAAAAACAAGTTCGTTTTTATAAAAAAGTGTGTATATACTAAAGTTCAATGGGGTGACACTGCTCAAACTCCTAATACTGGGGCAACACTAGGAACCTATGGTGCTGCAACATTTGCAGTGAATTCACCTTGTTTCATTTAGAAAAAGCAAAACACAACTTTTACATTACATTCTTTTGGGAGTCAAAAAACATAGTACAATAAACTTCATATCATTGAAGTTACTGTGAATTGGTTAAAACGTACAATGTCATACATGCTCAAACATTTAACAATAAAAAGGTAAATAAGCTTAAATTTAGAAAACTCAACCAATAAATCAGGTTCATAAATTCAACATAAGACTCCAAATAAAATTAAATTTAAAAACAATATGAAATAACATCTTACAAAGATATGAAAGTATTCAAAACAAAACAAATCCAAAACTACATGTTTGAAATATCAAAATAAAAATTAGAGGGCATTTTTTCATCAAAATCTTGAATAAGTCGCATCTCGGTTGATGAGCTAAGTAACACCTATTGAGTTTTAACCCTCAAAACAAAAACTCGTAACTTATTAGTAATACTTTTCATATAAAAACAAGGGTCTTGCATAAAGCAAAATAAAAATATAGTCCAAAATCAACCTTCCACATTCTATTCACCATCTGATTCCTTCTCCATGTCAGGAGCATGCTGCCTCATGAGACTACATTTATGTCTACCTCACAATCCTCTTATATGGAGCAAGCTATTCTTCATGTATTTGCTAGCTTTGACCCGCAACTTATTATATTTTTATTCCAGAAAATCAAGAGACCTGCAACACATAAACAAGTCATAAATCAGCAAACTGCAACAAGTCTCATAATCAAAATGCTTCCAAACCAACCAAATGTTATTTCAAACCTGTGACATGTCAACTTACAAAACACAAATACAGCCACCAGAAAATTTTACATAAGTAGCAAAATAAATAACAAACAGACACTAACCATATATATGTTGCAGTTGAGTCTCATGCTTAAGGTGATATTAAACTCTCAATGTAGACTTTTGGGTTCGTCAACCGACTCCTATTTTCAAACTCTGGAATATTGAAAGTATCAATTTTGGAATCGTAAACAATTAACTGTTGTGTCCGTTTCCAATCATGGAGTTCTACTAATATTTGGTCATGCTCAGAAATATATAAAGTCCTGATATCGTACATTTGACCTCCCACAAAAGAAACACTGTATAATTTAGTCCAAGACTCTTTAATTCCATATTCCTTCATAATCCAAACATCCAAATCCAGATTACTAGTTAAATAGATGCACAAGCAATCCCTCAAAACCTCCAAACTCCAATACTTATCGCTGTTTCCATCAGGAATCGGAATTATTTGATATGACTCCTTCTCCAAATCAAGAGAAACAATTGCAGGCATACCACAGTTAAAATCCTCACATGCCAACCAATTAACAGTGTCCTTCACAAATATTCCTGGTCCACCAATGTGTCCGGAAAATGGAAAGTCTTGTATCCTTCTCCAATAATCAGTACCCAAAGTATGAACACTAATTTCATTTTTATCGCTTTCACGGGAGAAGTAAACAACCATGATCTTATAATTATCAATGAAAGGATCATACCCAAAGCTATAGTGAGTAAAACATATTCGACCTTGATATCCCAAAGGAGGCACTCTCTTGAATTTTCTAATGGAAGGGTTCCACAAAACAATAAAATTATCCTTAGAGTTGGAGGGGGTGAAACACAGGATGCCATCGCATGTGCACATACTCCAACTAAAGGTGTTGAGAATAAAAGGGTGACTGAGTTTTGTAAGGGTAACCCTAAAATTTGAAAAAGAGGAGACTGGGGAATCTTTGAGATGTAATCCACCTAAGTTATCCCTAGATTCTAGGATTAGGTGGTGGCGTGTTGTTGACAAGCGAAGGTGCTTCTTGGCGAATTTGGGATCCGTGATTAGAGAATTGAAGGACTTGGAAAGACACCGAAGTTGCAAGAGTAACTTAATGGGAAGTCTGCACAGAATTTCTGCAACCAGATCAAACGGTAGTGGTGGCGTTGATGTTAGGGTTGTTTCGTTGGAAGAAACAGATTCGCCGTTGTCATTGCTACCTGGAAGATCAAACGGTAGTGGCGGCGTTGATGTTAGGGTTGTTTCGGTCGAAGAAACAGATCCGCCGTTGTCGTTGCTACCTGGAGTATCAGAGAAGTGAATTTTTTGATTTAAAGACAATGGTGTGCGAGAAAAAGTAATATGATCTGATCTATCTACGTACCTTGCATAGCTGAGAAATTAGGGCAGTATGATTGCTGAGATCGCGACTGCGCCGGGAGAAGGAGGTGAAATTAGGTTTCCAGGGAAACCCTACAAATCTTTGTTTATTGTTTAGAGCGTATCTTTGTTAGTCCCAAAAAAAAATTAATTTGATCCCTACCACCAACTAGGGCTGAACTCGTTTATTTTTTGAAAAATGCTAAATAACACGACATCAACTTGTCGTGGAATTTGCATGACACGCCGGCACACAATTTCAGATTTTTTCATTTATTTCAATTAAAATTTATTTTGAGAAAGGAGGTGATAATTGCCACGTAATATGCCGTGCTGGTCGTGGGATGCATATTGTCGTGCACAATAGCAATTCTCTTATTTTTTACTAGATCTTTACCCGTGCTCGCATGAGAATTCATTTTCAATTTTGTTTTCTTTTAAACCATCATTAAATAATATGTTAACATGCTTCCATGAAAAAAAATCATGTAAACTCTTTGTCCTTCACATCATGTGCTAGTCAAAGAATATGAAAAAGCATCAACAGTTGATATAAAAAAAATACAATAACATTTGTTAGATAATTTCCCACACTAGACATGCCAAAGAAAATACAATAACTACACGATTTTCTAGCATACTAATGAGTTCCTGAGACAAATTTTCTCAAATTGTAGTTGCACACCACCATGAATTATGATCATTGCTGCTACAACTGATCTTTCATTTATGGAAGAATTCATGGGTTCTAGGAACATTGCTCTTTAGATTAGATAGTTGGTGTTGATCTTATCCTTTTGTATGAACTTCTCAAATTACTTTGTTCCACACTTTAGAACCTGCCATCGAAGAAGCAAACTCCACTAATTGTGTGAGTATTATAAAGCTTTTCCTATCAAATAAAGAAAAGAGAGAAGCATAAACAAAAAAATAAAAGACAACATCTAAAGTGCAGGATCAAAAAGGCCAGAAGAAATCACATAAATGGAAATAAAGCATGTTCTATTACCGCATACCATCATTTTAAAATTAAGAGTCCCAATCACAGCAAGAACACTAACAAGGAAATATATCATTAGACTTTCTATTGTTAGAATAAGAAATTTTAAGCCTCAAACATTTTGTTATATGAGAATTGTTTGATATGAAGGAAGTGTGAAGACACATTGGGTAAGATGTAAATTATTAGTTGAATGTCATTGTGAATATTCAGAGTTGCTTACATAGAAGAAAGAGAGATATCGGTTTAAAGATAGTTTTTCTAGAATAAGAGAGTCTGAATTGTGTTGACTATTAAAATGTTTTTCTAAAGTTTTGTCAAAGAGATTTTCTTCTTCTTTTAAATAAAACATTTGAGAAATGGCCGATAGGGAAAGATAAACAAACTAATACTAGTTCAAAATACACCATTTCTGCATCTACTCCTCTCATATAAACTAAGTATTCTTCAATGTTTCCCTTCAGGCTTCATGACTATTCTTTCTCCTCTCCAAGTTGGTCCCACTGGACATCTTTTAGTCTACTCAACATATATGACTCAAAGCCAAATTGTAGTACCAAAGCATTTATTGATTATTTTATTTTTTTAAGGGAAAAGCATTTATAGGTTATCGATCCAGACAATTGATAATTTGAACCGTACTCATATACTTCAATTATTTTAAGTTAAGGTTTTGAATTGTTGTTTAAAGTAACAAATGGAAAAGTAGTGAAAATATCAGTTTTGAAAAATGTATTGGAATTAAGCTTTGTTAATTAATACTCTAATATCTTTTCTTAATTGAAAGTCTTGCCTTCACCGACCGATCGCTCTCCATACATCTTGATAAAATAGCATTATGTTTCAATACTTTCTGTGATTGTAAACCTACTTTCATGTTTAATAATTAACATCTACAAATATTTCGATTCCTTGTCCCTTTGATAAAAAGTAGGGTTAAATACTGTTTTCTCCCAGCCATTTGGACGAGTTTGGAAAACCCCTATACAAAAAATTGTTTTAGTTCCCCCCCTTGTCATTCAACGATTCCATCAAAAACAACCTTGGTCACATCTGACTAGGCAACTAAACTAATGTGGCATGCTTACCGGACAAATTTATTTATTTTACAGTTTTTTAAAATTCATCTCACATTTTATAAATAAAATAAAAAGTAAAATGAAAATAAGAAAATTTGGGGATAAAACCTAGATTTTCTTCTTCCTCCCTCTCTCTTTAACTATTTCTCTTCTTACTTAGTTAAAACAATGTCGTTCCATTTAATGAGATTTCTATTTCATCTCTCTTCTCCGCCATTTTTCGGAAGCCATGTCGTAGAAACATAACAGATATATGCATTTTACAATTCAATTTTTCTATGGCTGTTTCACAATTTTTTTAGTTTTTTTTTTTTTTGAAGGACACAATTCTTTTAGTTGTCATCATCATCATTTATTTAAAAAGATTATAGTGGGTTCATCTTTGTGAACTGCTTGTGTAGGATCTTAAGAGCAATTTGATAATGGGTTGCACATCTATTGGGTTGTGGGTCAGAGAGAGCAAAATTCACATGCTGCGTGTTTGAATTATGAAGGAATTGTTAACCATGCCGTTACATATCGATATGCAGGTGTGCTAGTATATAATGTTACAGGCGAGAATAAAGAAAGGAGTCAAATGATTACAATTAGAAGAACAAAATTGCGAGAAATTATAATGCATGTGCTACTGTTGATGATCCCATTTTTTTCTCTTATAAAATGTGAGATGGATTTAAAAAAGATAAAATGAATTTGGCTGTTCAGTGTGTCACGTCAGTTTAATTGCCTAGTAAGACAAGACTAGGGTTGTTTTTGGTGGAATCTTTGAATGGCGAGAGGATCTAAAATTATTATTTTTATAGGGGAAAACAATATTTGATCGTACCTGATCAGAAGGTGACTACCAGTGCAGTTTTGTACGGTGGTTGAGGTGGTAAAATGCGTCAGTTGATAACTAGAACGGCGGGGTGTGTACCAGCAGACACTTTGACGCTCAAGTCAGTATGAGATCAGAATAAGGGTTTAGAGGGAGTAGATTCTAACGTTGGGGGACTGCTAAGAGTCCCCTTTATATAGAGGTGGGTGTTTGTAGAGCTATTGTTTCACACACGTGTGCTCGACGGTTACAAATTTGTAGCAAATATAACCGCTAAGAAGAGATTCCCGGGAGCCATGATGGTGACCGTTACTATTCACTTGAACAGGTATCCTTTGCTATGAGCACGCCCCTCGTGGGGAGGGGGTGTGTTGCGAGTAGTTTGCCAAATGCGGTATTTGGGCTTTGTTTGTATTGGGCCTAAGTAATTGGACCTAAACAATTTGATCGGTCCAGAACAGTAGCCCCCCAAGTCGGTGCTCTTGATAAAGAGTGATGACTTTGAATAGGCGAGGACATTGTGTAACACCTTAATCCCCAATTATTGTATTTTTAAATAAAAATACAATAATTAATTAAACATGCAAGGGTTTCACACATCTTCTTCAGTTCAAAAATACTTCATTTAAGTAAATAAAAACGTCGCAGCGGAATAATTTTGAAAATATCAAAGTAATTGTCACATCATTGTATCGACATCAGAACTGTATTCAAAGTCGAATTCTGAAAACAAAATCTAAAATAAAAGAATCCTCAATCCCTAGTGTTATTGATCAGAGCTTCGACTCAATGAAGACTCCCAAAAGGAGAAGGCTCCAACGCCATCCTCCGAGACTCACTGCTACTAGTATCTTCTTCCTGCAAATCTACACCACAAGGGTGCAGGCGCCCAACCCACCACTAGAGGGTGAGAATATATTCAACATAATAAATTCATAAACACATGTATGGATCCAGAACAAAGAATACATCATTTACATTTAGGCATGTATACATCACAGACGGATAATATTCACATTTAAATATAAACCTTCGTTTGATAAAAATAAATAAGCATCGTTCAACATTTTATATAAAATACAAGTATCAACACCATTTAAGTATATCAAGTACACATTTAGAAAAATACAGATCATTCACACATAATCATATAGAAGCGCATCATTGAATGTCACATCTTAAAATAGTTACACTTATTTAAATAGCACATATAATAATTTCACATCTTTAAATGGAACATCAATTACACATCATTAAATGACACATCATCAAATAATTCACAAATTACACATCATTAAATATATAATCAAATTCACCACATCTTTAAATATACTACATCTTCAAATATGTTTGACAATGGATGCAATGTCCTTAACTCAACTCTATATGCATGTGGTACCAGTTTTGGATATCAGAGTTATGTTACTGATTTATCCCCCATCTTTAAATCACATCTTTAAATCGGACTGACCATGAATGCATGAACACCAAATAATGACTCAATAAATGCACATCTTTAAATGACTCGACAGTTACACATCTTTAAACAGCACCATCATCAAATATCACATTTTTATATAACACATCTTTAAATCACACATCTTCAAATATCACATCTTTATATAACATATCTTTAAATCACACATCTTCTGATAACACATCTTCAAATAGCACATTTTTATATAACACATCTTTAAACCACACATCTTTAAAATCCACATCAATAAATAAATCATCTTTACTTATCAATTAATATCTAATCAATTTAATTCATCATCTAAAAGTTATTATTTCGAACACATTTAAATAATAGTGAAAATAATTCCATTATTACTATCATCCTTATAAAAAAATTACATTGAAACTAGACACGTTATTTAACTAATATAGTAGTGAGACATAACCTTATGCTTTGTAACCTTATGAACCTACCATGTTCAGAAACTAGCATGAAAGAAATGGAGAATAATTTCCTAGGTAGCTATTTGGCCTAATCTTATATCAGAATTGATTGTTTCTATATGGGCATTGCCACACGATACTATACAGATGCTATACTTGTTAACTCCCATAAGGTGACCATAAAACATAAGAAAGACAAGAGCCAAGTACTGCATGTAAAACTGTCAATAGCAAGAATAAAATAAATTAAGCTAGAACCTTTTAAAAGAACAATTTACAACAATTAATATTAAATTGGCATGGCACAGTGGTAGTTTTAATTACTGGAACTCAATGTATCAGCCACGCATGCATGGAAACAACACATAACATGGTACCGCAAGTAATGATAGTAATTCACAAATTAAAGTAGGTACGGCACCGACAATTAAATTTGATGAATAAGAACCTACAGTATAATAGCGATGGAAAATAACACGAGCAATTTCTCAAAAATTCTATAAAATAACCTTACTTCAGTCACAATTCAAAACTAAGAATAACATATAATCCCTACAACATATAAGAACATAAATTTATTAAACGATCATAAAAAGAAGGAAAAGAACACAGACCCTTCACTAGCCATATGTTCATACAACCCTTGTGGTGAATAGAGACTCCCCCCTTACCTCTAGTTTGCCGAATAGATAAATTCCTAAGGTTGAATCTCTCCCTAAACTCTTCTCTCTTTGCCTCCTTCCTCCACAACCCTATTTTTGCTTTTATCTCTAATCTTTTTCTTTGTTTGTTATAACCCTATTTTCCTAATGTTATCATTATTTATAATTGTCAGCTAAGTTTGTTACTGCTCATTCCAGATTACTATACGCACCTCTCGAATTTGTTACTATTCTTTCTGTAAGTACACCGTCTTGCCATTCACCCTCCCTCTGCTTAAATTATTTAAGCATTATTCAGCTCACTAACTACACTTTTTTTCTACCCAATTTTACTAATCAACCTCCGTTCGCACTCTACTTTCTTATTCTCTCTAAAAAAATCTATTTTCTTCCTAAATATTATTTTCTCTCACTCTTTAACCAACTAACCAATTCATCTACTTTCCCCTTACCTATTCTATCAATAAATACAAACAATTAAATTAATAATATCAAACAAATCAATACTATTAATAATATTAATATTAATATAATCTAAAAATAATACTAATAAACTAATATTAAAAATTGGGGTGTTGCACACTGCTCGTGAGAGTTCTTTAGAGATGATAACCTCTGATTGTTTGGATTTATTGGATGTGCGAGGAACGTGTTCGTTCCAATGGTAAGTGCACGTGACAGAGTTAGCATGCTTGCAGTGAAACAGTGTAGTTCACAAGGGGATGCCTCTCAAGCTCTACCATGGTCGCGATGGTCATGTATTGGATATTCATAGGGTAGAACGATGATGTTCATAAGGGAATGCCTCACAAGTTCTACCACGGTTGCAATAACTATGTAGTAGGCAAAATTGCCATGGAACGACGTTGTTCACAAAGGTATGCCTTACAAGGTCTACCACGGTCAATCATGCAGCGAAAATCCCTCCTGCGAAACAGTGTTATTCACAATGGTATGCCGCACAAATTCTACCACGGCCGCGATGATCATGTGGTGAGCATATTTGTGATGGAGCGATGCTGCTCACAAAGGTATGCTGCACAAATTCTACCACAATTGAATTGATCGTGTCTGGAATGTCACTAAGCGTGCTATTTGATGTGCCTGTTGGGATCTTTGACATGCTCGACCGATGGCTTATGGGGCGAGCCACATAGTTTGGATGAGGCATGCTTGTTTTTGCATGTCCGTCTACCGTCCAGAGAGCTTTGATGATCAAAAGATTCCCTCGTCAGAGAGTTGGTCATTTGTCATTCCATAATTAATGTCCATGTCTCGAGAGTGAGACTAAGGGGACATGACCTTCGATTTCTAATTGCCACGTGTAAAGCCTAGTAATGCACTTGATTACCTAAAACCTTGAGTGTGTCTTGGTGTCTGTTCCCAAGGTTTAATCATCACCGTTGCATTGAAGATCTTAAATCAAGGTTTCCTTCCTTTTCAATCTTAGCATCTTGTTTTGTGAACAAAGTACTAAGTGGGGGATTTGGCTCCCTCACTTAATGGTTGATACTACATGAACATGCATGATAGATAACGGGTGCTAAAGCCAAATCCTCTTAAGTGTCATGATCGTGTTCTTACTTTCTATTTGATGCGCATCACGTAATCCAATCTTGTTCAACTATGTTATACCAATTGTTTTATTTTATTTTATGTAATAAGGAACACTTGAGTAGGAAGGAGTCATGAATAAGTTTTTTATTTCTTTTTTGCATCAAAGATGACACATTACTATCATTAATTGGAACTTTCAAAAAAAAAATGGAGTCTAATCAAGTTTACAATTTACCTTAGTCCTGGTAAAATTCATAAATAGAACCTTTCTGCTCATCTATACAAATTCAAATCTAACTAGTAATCCTAATCATCATCGCTTCCATAACCCATGTCAGCATCCCCGTCTCCATAATCATTGTCATCAGCTTGCTCTTGATAATTATGTTCTGCAAAATTGTCCATTTGCGCATCATTGTTTACTCCATCAGCACTTTCTGTCTCCTCGGGTGGTTCATCTGTTTTTTTCTTCATGGATTCAAGATTTTCATCACTTAAGAATGAGGGATATCGTTTAGACGCCTGCATAAGGAAATTGTTGAGTTAGTGTTTGTTTGGTTATATGGTGACGTAAAAATGAGTTGAATAATAAATTTAAATCACAACTTCAAGTTAGAATCTATTATAGAGGCGAAAACAAATCTACTTCAGAACACATAAACATATCAAACTCAGTTTTATATTTCTAGAATACATTTTACCTGACAAAAGTGAATTCAAACATGCATTTAAACTTCAACATCAAGTACGACTTGCAAAAATATTTGGGTCGATATCAAATTAGATGGATTTGAGTTGACCAAAAACTTGATATCTAAACATTCTAAATGAAAGCTTAGTTAGGCTCAATTAAAATTTTAAAAAAAGCATACTAAATGAAAGAGTAATAAAGCATGCAAATTTTGACCAGATAGGCTCAATTAAAATTTTAATGCGTTGAGTTTTACTGCATGACTGTTAGAAGACATGTAAGTGACTTCTCAGAAGAAACAGTCCCTTTCCTCAGCACTTTCCACAAGCTTGTTCCATTGTACACTCCTCCTCAATGTTGAGGCAGACCCAACCACCTACAGAAACACAACAAAAATGCATCACATTACAGCTATGGTAACAAATGAAATTGTTAAAAGAATAATGTTAACCCCAAAATGATACAGTACCAACACTGCAGACTTTGCTCTGGTGATCCCAACGTTCATTCGTCGAATGTCATCCAGAAACCCAATACCTCCTTCTTTACTTGCTCTGACACATGAAAATATTGCAACATCCTTCTCACGCCCCTGAAAAAGAAATGAGAGTACTCGTCTTTAGTCGCTATTAGAGATATAGATTAGTGGCATATTAGTCCTAGTAGATAGTAGTATAAGATGTAAATCAAAAATAGTTCTGAAGATATAAGTTATTTTCATAAGATTTTCACAGGTTCTTATGTTATAAGATAAACTCAAATAAGTTATTTCTAATGCCCTTTATAGTAATACTAGATTTCGGGTTAATGATGTTCCAAATTATTAAAATTTAGAACCATTTTCAAGTGTCTGCAATTGTTGATTATTTAACACACACCAAAAGCAAATATGAAAAAGAAGGTTACCCTATAGTTATATATATAGTAATGTGTTGGCTTGATACAGGTCAATATCTCAATACAAGATTATTGTCCCAAAAGAGAGTTTATAAGACATGGTCTCTAACCAAACTAGAGTTTATAAGGTATAGTCTGATAAGTATCAATCATACAATTAACTTTAGACGTCTAAAGAATGGATCTTCAAGTCCATTTTTATGAGCATATGCTACCAATTGTTCAATATCAATTGACAAATGGTACTTATCAAATGCTTTCTGAAAAGTTCAGAAAATAAACTCTTCTTCAATATATATCTATTTTTTTAAACTAGTTTCTGCATCATAATAGATCCAGGATAACCCAACCGGTCTTGCCAACGATTTGTAAACTCATGATTTATAATAATATGTGCTTCCATTGCACTAATAATATAATATGCAAACTTCAGGTTTACAATAGTATGTGTTTCCATTGCACTAATATAATAGTAGCATAAATCAGATATAAAAATATATTATTTTTTTACTGCACTTATTTTCTCTAGAGTATATCTCGTAATATAGAGATATTTAACTTTTTCTTTCTTTCTTTCTTTCTTTTAATATGATATCAATTTAGAATGATATCCTTGAAACATAATAAATTTCTATAAGATTTAGAGGAATATAATGCATTCTCAATATGTAACTCTATTCCCCATGCAACATTATACCGACTCTTCTGGAGCCTTTAATAATTTTGATTTTTAGTGTCACAAATACTACTAACATTAGTTTCTTGTATAACCTGTTGAGACAAAATCCTTATTTGATGTTTTAAAGATCACAAACATATTATATTTATTTAATCTTGTTATCTACTAATTCTTTTTGTGAGAATTTGTTTCATGAGAATGTACTGAGAACGTTCTGGCG
>Ga0228711_1007900_pt1 | contig 15204 bp, 9 predicted proteins | sample MedpolnodulmetaG_2_FD_177996 | JGI IMG/M metagenome (GOLD analysis project Ga0228711, IMG submission 177996) | Root nodule microbial communities from Medicago polymorpha collected in Santa Monica, California, United States - brown nodules | ecosystem: Host-associated > Plants > Roots > Nodule...
AACAAAAAAAAAAACCTAATAAAAAAAAAAAAAACACATAAGAAATGATAGTTCCAAATAGGGTTGCACATAATGTATTGTTAGTAGTTCTCTAGTTTCGTTTAAAAAAAGAAAAACGTTCTCTAGTTTTATTTTTTTTGAGTAAAAAAAAAGTTCTCTAGTTATAAGTTAGTGATGCAAGTATTTCAAAATCCTTATATAATTTGTAATCAAGTACACTAGTATTACCAAGCCCTACCTTTATAATTACCACTATATGCTCAAAATGTTAAAAATGAATCTCACATTCATACCAAGAGATAAATGCACGATGCAACTACGAAGGTCCAATATCGACCAAGATATGCATCAGCTACGTATGCTCCTACAAGTGGCATCATCCAAACTGAACCCGCCCAATTGCTAACGTTGTTTGCAGATTCCACAGTACCCTCATGATGCTTATTTGTCAAATACACCACTAAGTTTGACGCTATCCCAAAGTACGCCATCCTCTCGAACATTTCATACACTATAAAAATTTAAGTTACACATAAATGCATTATATCATATTCATAAGTGTTATGATAATTTGTCATACTATATGTAAAAACAATAAAATGAGAAGGTAAAATATTATATTACTGAAAAAAGCTACAACTCTTTGATTTTAAAAATTCGTTTTCTGTTTTAAAATTTTTAACAAGAAAAAACTTTTATGATTAGCTCGTTTTGTAAAACAGTTCATACTTATTTTTAAAAACTGAAAACCCTAACACAATCTATCTTATGTATTCACAATTATGTTTTGGTAAAAAAAGAAATCACACTTATGTCAAGTTCTCAAAATGGTTGAGTAATTTTACCTACTATGAAAGAGCAAGCTTTCCATCTTCCGGTCTTTGATCTTAAAACCGGTTTACCTTGTAGGTTTACTGTGCCATCTTGAGTGTAATCATCGTCTTTCCCTTTTTCTTCAACCACTCCCATGATTACCTAACTAACGTAGAAATCTTACTAATATAATTATTTGAGTTTACTCTTGTAAAGATAAAACTAAGGTAGAAATCTATTAGAAAGAGATAGGGAAGAAACTGTGCTATTTCCGCAATTCGGTGGTGTTTACCTCTTCGACCATCGACCAGGCTATTGTGGTATTAGAAGTGGACGTGAGAATGATATATGGACCCAAAAGGTCACTAGCTTACAAACAGAAATTAAATTATGGGTCAAAATGTCTTTTTGGCTTTTGCAAGAAAAATGTCCTTTTGGCATTAGTATATTCCATTTCGGATACACTCAATGCAATTTATGTGGGGTCCAGCCATTGCCATATGCCATGATGCATGCAAACACATGTTACATTTGTATATGGTGAAAAATGGAATATTGCATGTAATAAACAAGTTGCAAGATGCACGAGACAAGTAACGCATTCTTGCCCAACTATTTATTTATTCATTCTTTGTTTGTAACACTTCCAAGTAATCGTTGGTCATTTTTAATATATGTTTGGCTTTTGAGTTAACTTTTAAATTAAAGCATCACAATGCAAGCTAATGTGAGAGTTAACTACAATTTGTTGTGGTGAGTGAACATGATATTTCAAGTGTTCAAATATACAAGATATTCATTAACGACAATTTATGTTTAAGTATATATAGTTAAAAATCATGGTTAATGATGTTTAAAATCGTGGTTAATTGTGTTGAGTGAATAGTTAATGAATTGCCCCACTTTGACATAATCATTAATCATTTACTTAAACACAATTAGTCATAAATTCAAACTAGATTGATAGTTTAAAAATGAAGAAAATTGGTATTAAATATCCCATTCTCATCTCTAGACATAAAAAAGACAATGATATGTCTCTGTGAGTTTAACTCAATTGCTAGGGACATATTATAGGCAAGGACGAGAGTTCGAACTTTAGACATCCCACTTTTTCACCTTAAGATATGAATTTCGAACGGCTAGATTACTTGAAGGAAAAAAAAAAACGACAACGATATATTCTAGTTCCAGATTGTATTTATATATATTTTTTACAAGTATTCCAGTTCCAGGTTGTAGAATGGATATTTGGTGTCTATCAAATATCTTCCATAAAAGTAGCAAGGGCATGATAAGCATAGAAAATAAGTCACAAATATGGACAAAGAGCTGAATCTTTATTTGCATTTTCAAAAGGCTTGTTACTAGAACAGAGAAACCTTTTAGTGTTTTCTCTGGGATTTGGCATCTAATTGTGAGATATTTGACTTATTTCAGCCTTATCTTTAGATGAAGCAGGGTTCATCTCTAAGTCCATCTTGGTCTGTGTTACATCATCATTATATACAAAGAATTTGGCAATAACAAAGAAGCAAATGAAATTAACAGCACTCAACAAGGCCAAAAATGCATAATAATAATCTATACGTGAGACATTTAGATTATTCAAAATCCAACCCTTATGACCATTTTTACTTGTGAGATCAGCAACAATTGATAGAAGAAAAGTACTCAAAAAATTCCCAATGCTCAAAGTTGTTGTGGCGTATGATGTTCCAAGACTTTTCATGGATTCTGGCGCTTGATCGTAAAAAAACTCTAGCTTAGCAATATCCACAAACGTATCAGCAATCCCCATCAAAGCGAATTGAGGGACGAGAATGAATATAGTAAGAGGGATTGTATCGAGCGGTCCTAAAAGATTGTTTTCTCTTGCAACACTGAGTCTCTTTCTCTCAATAAGGCATGCAACAATCATTACAATGACGTGCATCATAAGGCCAATTCCTAGTCTCTGTAGCATTGTGATCCCTCTAGGATTCTTCGTGTAGCGTCGGATTACTGGAACAAAGAATCGATCGTAGATTACAACACTTATCAGCATGAAGATATTTACAAATGCTATGAGGCATGCTGGAGGTATTTTAAAATGACCTCCCATTCCTCTGTCTAGAGTTGTTCCTTGTCTGATGAAGAGCGTGGTTGTTTGAGATATAATGGTGCTTGGAATACATGTTGTAATCAATACAGGTAACATTTTTGTCATTTGTTTGGTTTCTTCAATTTGTGTCACAGTACAAAGCATCCACGGTGAAGTTTGGCCAGTCTTCACTGCAGCCTTGTCTAGGAACCTGCAAGAATTTGTCAATGCTACTGTTACCAGTTCAAAAGAATAAAGATACAAAACACGCAAACAAAGAACATGCAATATTTAATAACTAAGTTCAGTCAATTGTCGCTATGTCTCCAGCTATGGAGTGGTTGCAGCTCCTTTGTATTATTTTAAACTTAAGGTTTACATTGTATAACTTGTATTTAGATATTACGGTCTAGATGACAACAATGCCTCTAAACTGCACCGCTTATTAGACACGGATGTGTTGTACACTTAACCCACCTTCAATCTATGGTCTCAGTGCTACTTGTGTGATAAATCATATGTCTATGTGTCACTGTCAAGGTCGCGTCTAATATTTGTGTCAGTGCTTCGTAGTTAATAAGTTTATGACATGAGAAAACAAATTAATGCAATTAAATTTGAAGTGGTAAAAACTAATAAAGATTATTAAGTATACTAACCTCAGTGAAGTGCTGTGATTAATTCTATACCTTCCTTTACTAGTAGTATACTCTTCAATGCTCACCTCATGTAGCTCTTTTGGATCATTTGGGACATTTAACTTCCACTTTCTCATAGCAGCAACAAAGACTTGAACTATTCTAGTTAAAGGACTTCCAGAAGGTAATCTATGCCTATAAAGTGGAGTACCTAACACAAACACCAATATGGAAACAACAAGCAATACGGTTGGAATCCCATAGCCAAGGGCAAAACCAACATTGTCTTGTATGTAAACCAATATTGTTTGAGCTGAAATGGTTCCAATTAAAATGTAAAACACCCACCAATTGTAGAAGGAAAGTTTTTGGGACCTCTCTTTAGGCTCAAACTCGTCAAATTGGTCTGCTCCAATGGTGGAAATGTTGGGCTTAGTTCCCCCTGTGCCTGCTGCAATGATGTACAAAGCAATGAAGAAAATACCAATTTGTAGTGATGAAGCTTTTTGGCAATCCTTGTCTGCTATCCCTTGAGCACATGGTGGTGGTCTCAACATTGGTAGCGATACTGTTAGAGTTAATAAACACATTCCCTACATAAAAAAATCAAAGACATGTCATGTTTACTTGCTAAAATACAAAATAAGACTAAAATAAAAAAAATCTAGTAAGAAGGTTGCAACCGGATTTGAGTATCAAAGATCACTTGTACAACAGAAATTCAAAACCTTGGAGTTGAATATCTTACCAGAAAGTAAATGCCTGATGATATAACAAAGGTCCAATATCGACCGAGATAAGCATCAGCTATGTAAGCTCCAATAGCTGGCATGATCCAAACTGTACCAACCCAATTGGTGACATGGTTTGAAGATTTAACAGTACCCTCATGGAGCTTCTTTGTTAGATACAACACTAGATTTGATGCTATCCCATAGTATGCCATCCTTTCAATCATTTCATACCCTAAAATAAACACATGAATTTTTCGTATTAAGAAATGATAATCGTTCTATGTACTAATGTATTATACATTATTGTTTAGGGGAATTATCGAACATTTACTTTTGTTATACATAATAAGTTTTTTATTAAATATAGCTTGTGTTTGGTATCAAGTATTAAGTCACTCAGTTAATTAAAGCGTATTTTGCCTTCGCCATTTAGGTTAGGTTTGACGCTCGAAAGCTGTGTTCGATACCCATTCGGACTTTAGAAGGGCTGATTGTCGAGCTAGGTTGATGATCGCTAGGGGCCCTAGACCAAGAACTGCCCATATGGTGTGTTTGTTGTGTGAGACATGAACAAGGGGACAAGTTAAGTGAGCAAGACCGATAAAAGCTTAGAACTTCCCATGCCTGTCATACCCGGTCAATTGGATAAAGCTCCAACGGTACAAAAGTCTTGTTCGTACGTACACAAGGATTTGGTAAATGACTTGCCAATCATGAGAGAATATTTGATGGGACATGCACTGAAATTAAGGTTGGACATGACAAAAAAAGGGATGTGCCCAAATCTTAAAAATGAAATGCTTATAAAGGGTTAAAATAAAATGAAATGACTTGCCAATCACGAGAGAATATTGATTTTCTTCATTTCTGCCTAAAGATACTTGTTCACATTTTCTTAAATAAAATAAAATTTTACATGGACTTCAAAATTTGTATAATTCAAACATGAATTACTTCACTCCAAAATCAAATATAAAAGGGCAGCCCGTGCACTAAAGCTCACACATACGCAGGGTTCGGGAAAGGGTCCTGTCATTTGGTGTATTGTACACAGTCTTACCTTGTTTTTTTTTTTTATACAAGAAGTTGTTTCCATAACTTGAACTTGTGACTTTTTAGTCACAAGACAACAACTTTAAGCTGAGACTCTAAAATCAAATATAACTAAATCAATTTTATTAATCAATTGAATTCAAATGGTTAATAAACTTATTATACATATTTTACTTAGAATTAGAAGGTTAATTGTAAAAAAATTATCAATTTTATTAGTGATAACTTTTCCAAACATACATAATAAGTTCCAGTATGGCATTAAGGGACACAAGAGGTTGTTGCATATTACCTACTATGAAGGAACAAGCTCTCCATCTTCCTGTATTTGATCTTAAAACTGGTCTACCTTTAAGGTCCACTGTGCCATCTTGAGTGTAATCTTCTTTTCCATTTTCTCCTACCATTGTCATGATGTTTGAGAATAATTATATGCTGTTTCTAACCTCTGTTGAACGTTAATTTATATAGTTAAGACAGGGAATTATATTTTAGAATGTTAGTTTCTTCAAACTAATTAAGGTTATACATTAACTAATTGTCCAATTGCTTGCAAAAAAATAACTAGTTTGTAATGTACGTCTTGTTTTATCTTTTGTTATTTGTTTAAAATTTGTCTCATTCTCTCCTTCCTATCTCTCTGTTCTTTTATGGTAGCATATGTTTCCTTTAAAATATTAATGTGAGATCGACAGGTCACAAAATGTCATTAATTAGCTATTAGTGAGCAAAACAAATTTTGTGTTGATTGGTTTTTCACGGAATATATTTAAAGATCAAGAGCATCCAGAGTAGAACATTTTATTTTGGGGTTTAAGAGGGTCTGTATATCCATCAATATTTTAAACTGGATCGATCATCGATCGGCAAATTCATGATTTACTGGTTTAATAGTCAAAACATTGAGTCACCGGTTGAAATCACATGAACGAACTGAATAAACCATCCAACTTAGTCACATACTCCAATCTCTATAATAAATTTGTAACTGGATTAAATCAGATTGAACTAAATGACTAGTGTCTAAAATATTCTAAAAAAAACTCATCAGGCCTATAAAACATAGTACACATCACTGATTTTGTAATTTTTTTAATATCAATAATTAATAAGCATCGAATTTCTCAAATCCAACACCTTAAGAATACTTATTAAATGAGTTTCACCAATAACTCTATATCATTATATTTCAACAACACTCATTTACTGTATTTAGTCAATTTATTAAGGGCATCACAAAAGAGTACCGCCTAATTGATATATGAGTATAAATTTGTGAATGACTACTGCATAATGAGAATCTAAGGATTGGAACATGGGGGTGGTAAAGCAAAGTGTATTGTTAGAGTGTAATTTGAAGACTTAGTCGCAACAACATGGAATTGTTTGTAAACTGTTTGGTTTATGTTTGATTAATTTATGATATTTGCATTTTTTGGGAATGATTCAATTCTCTTTAAGGATTAGTTAATGATTGCAAGCTAGGAACAATGGATGAGACAACTAATTTGTATTATATATAGTTTTATAGTTATGTTTTGATTATTACTCTATATAATTTTGTTGCATGGATATCTTTTAAATACTGGTTGACATATGAAATAAGTTTATGGTATGGGCTGGATATGTTGGATTTATGCAAGGGAAAAACATGCTTCTTAGATCGGTTAAAAATTATCTGACTTAAGAAACTCTTTTCTTAAGTCGGGTTTATATTTGATTTAAGTTCCTGCAGGCAAACACTTCATAAATCGGTTCTTATTTACCAGACATAACAAGATTTCTTGATTCGGCTCGAATTCAACTTAACATTGCTATGTTGCAGATGCCTACTATTAAGTCGGATGCAAAATCGACTTAAAGTAATATTTTTATATGACTTAAGAAGTGTTTTCTGCACTAATGAGTGAAGAGAAATATGATCTTTTTATAGACACTTTTTTTTTAGAACCCAAAATCTTCACAATGGAATGTCGGTTTTAACTTGGTGTTAAATAGATGAAGCATCCACTTTTGTGGAGATTCAAAGGTATACATTGTGTGATGTAAATTGTCATGTAATGAAATTCATTATTATCGTTGGTTAAATATATTTTTGATGTCCCTAAATATACCAATCATCATTTTCAATAAGTTGATCAATTAACTTTTGGTCCCTCTAAATTTTGGTCCCTCTGAATTTATATTAGTTGATTAATTTTCATCAAACTTTTGGTCCCTCGAAATTTATATTGCTAACTTTAACCTCTTCATTTTATAAAAGTTCTCAAGGCATATTAGGATGGACTTTATTTCATAATCTTTCGTTGATAAGACTTTAAAATATAACTAGTTGATGATTTACCTATTTAATCTTTAAAATATACTCTCTTTTTTTCTCCTTCATTCACCGGAAATAATCTTTTGTATGAGACATACTGAACGTTAAATATAGGTACATTGTCTTGTCGAAATTCAAACTCAACCTTTTTTTGTGTTACCATGTGGCTCATAAACCAAGAGAGAATCCACTCTCTAACTCTCAAATGAGAAAACTCAAATTTTTATATATTTCAAATTGTGAGGATACATGAAGGAAATGACCTTATTTATAGTAATCTTAGAGGCCATATGGTAGTTGAAATAGTAATGGAAACACAATCTAGTAAAAATAGAAAATGTCAAACATGGTGACTTGTTGGCCTCATTGTCAATAGTAGGGTGGTGGAATAGAAAAGCTGGCATGGTAGGGTGGTGACTGCAAAGTCTATGCAATTTGCATGTATTGACCTGTATCACCATGATAATGGTATGAAGTTTTCACCGTCGCTTAACAATGATTAATCTACATTCAGAAACATATGGAGCACACAAAGTGAGTTATCTCCTTCCAACCGATTTTTTTCATACTCATGAGTCAGAAATCGAACCATTGACCACATGTTTTAGGGACTCAAATCTAGGGATGTCAATGAGCACCCATGGGTACGGATAGTATGATACCCGTCCCCGCCTTGTTTGATAAATATGATACATGTACCCGCCCCGTACCCTCGTGGGTACCCGCGGATGTTGAGGTATCCATGGGTATTCATGGATTTTTTAATTAGTTTTTTTTTTGAAGAAGAATTATCTTATTTATTTATTTTTTTGTTGCAAATAATAACTTTTTTTTAATTAACAAAACACTTCAACTTTTAAACATCCATACATAATCCATTCAAAATTTCATCAATCATACATAATCCATAGAAAAATCATGATTCTTACATAATTCATGGGATATGTTTTATGATGTTAATAAAGTAAACTGTGAACTTAATAAGATGAATCTAAAAAATAAAAAATAAAATTAAGTTATTAAGAGGAATCTTAGGTGGGCGGTAAAATTTCATTCATTAAGGTAACAACTTTTAGTAATAAAACAAGATATATAGAGAGATTTTAGTGATTTACTTAATTTATTATCGGGTATGGATACCCGTTGGTATAGATAAAATCGAATCCGTGTCCGTATCCATATAATAATTGGTAGTCAAATACCCGTTTAGCTACATGTGCCCGTAACAGATTTTATCCACGGGTACCCATGGGCATGAGTATTTTTGCCACCCCTACTCAAACCCCTTGCCACTTAGATCAATCCATTGTTAGTTCAACTTTCTTAGCAGCTCTTTTATACTTTTTCTTTAATACCATATTTTAACTCTTTCTTTAAGGTAATGACATGTCTTTTTTTTTCTTTCGGTGCACGCATGTCTTTTTATTACATTTAGATAGCATATCTATTGCTGCAAAAGGTATATAACTTCAAATATTGTGTGAAGCTAACTCTCTCGTAAAGTAAAATCATTATGCAAAGCTTGTTTTTCATTTACTCAGATTATGGAAAGCCAAGTCATAAGATATTAGAAATTTATTTTGAAATAATTACGTCTGTGCATATATATGATGCATGTATTAATAATTTGTCAATTTTTCTTTTAATAGTTCACTATTTTTTTTTAGAATATTGTTGTATAATTTTATGCAATATTAGATTTTGTCAAATCAATCTAAAACAGTACATCAAAAGATTTTATCCTTCAAAAAAATATATATTTATGGTTAATGTAATGGTCCAATGCAATAGTAAATCTATATAAAATTATAATAACAACGAATCTTAACAACAATGGGGTGGTGGCGCAGTTGGCTAGCGCGTAGGTCTCATAGCTTCTGAGTAATCCTGAGGTCGAGAGTTCGAGCCTCTCTCACCCCACATCACTTTTTTTTTCTTCTTCTTTTCTTTAACAGACTTGTTGAAAATCGTAAAAATAGTGTGATGCAGCAATTTAATTTAGCTCGTTTTTTTTTTTATATATGATAAGATCATTTTAATTATTCAACAAAATGAGAAGACCCTTTTACACTTCTTTCGTGAAATTATTTGTCGATTAAAATCTCAGGTGGTTTCTAATTTGTATATCTTACTTTTATAAAGATTAAAATTATTCTAACTTTGATGCCTATATACTTCAAAGAAAATTATCGGGACTTCCAAAGGATATTATAAACTAATTTTATGATGATATAATATAATAAATTGTGAGTAAGCTAAATGATTGACTCAAGTGATTAATTTATTGGTACTGAGACAAATTATTTAGAAGATCAACCCGGATTCAATTACTAATAAAAATAATTCTAATTCTTGATCGTATTTTACTTGCTTCTCGTCTAAACTCTCTATTACTAAGTACGACTTCCCATGTAAGCCATATTATAATAACTATAGTAAATCCTTCTCATGTAAACCATATTCTAAATTGTGAATTTTACTAAATTGTGAATTATTTATGTGTATTTAATTTGATTTTTTATATTCTAGTTCAAGTTAGTAGTACTACCTCCGTTTCTTTTTAATTGTCACTTTTTGACATTTTACAAGAACCAAGACAATCAATAATTGTTACTACTTTTGATGCAATAAGTTATACTTTTACTATAATGACCTTATTCATTTAACATCTCATTTCATATATTTCTCTCTCCACAATAAATAACTAAGGATAATATTGGTAAAACAACATTTAATGTTGCATTAAACTTTGAAAGTGATAGTTAAATATGAACAAAAAGTTTCTCCAAAAGAGACACTTAAAAAGGAACAGAGGGAGTATTAATTAAGAATATCTCTAGAAAAAAATAATAAATACACCTAATAATTCATACAAGGACTTATATATAGGAACTAGACTTTTTTCTCAAAGGCTTGTTTTGTGAATTAATATTTGGGTTAATAGGTCTTTACCCCCTTGTAATATATGTCATTTTCGATTTTCCCCCTGTAAAATTTTTATTTTGATTCACCCCCCTTTAAAATATTTTTGTTTTGATTTACCCCCCTAATAGGCCAAACAAAAACGAAAATTTCTTGAAAAAAAATAAATAAAATTGGTTTTTGTTTGGCCTATAAGGGGGGTAAATCAAAACAAAAATATTTTACAGGGGGGTGAATCAAAATAAAAATTTTACAGGGGGAAAAACCAGAAATGACCTATATTACAAGGGGGTAAAGACCTATTAAGCCTTAATATTTTTAGGATTTTTAATAACGTAGAAACGCCTATTTTACAGCTTTTAGATAATGTCAAATTTCATTCTTTGTGGTGGCTAAAAGCTAATAACTGTTCGTTTGTGTATGGCACTCAGAGTTGGTGGTCGGACCCTATGCGTTGTTTGGGCCTCGACTGACCATAGTCTTGTAAATACTTTGTATGACTCTTGTTTGATTGGGGTGTCCTCGTTGGTACGCCTTGTACTGATGAGTTTTCACCGTCTATGTTAATATATTCCATTTTGATTTCTTAAAAAAAAAAATAATGCCAATATATTTATTCAAAAACCGGGTGAAATGATATTCACTCGATCAATATTCAGAAGCTTCATAGTAAGTGCAGTAAACACTATCATTAATTAATAAAGAATAGAACGAAACGTGTAAAGTCTTGTTTATGGAGTAGATTGAAATATAATAAGTCTAGTAAAACAAAAATCATATTGTGCCAATGAAGATAATACTGAAATGATAATTTCAACCAACCAAATGAACTTCATGTAAGACTATCATCTAACTTTTTTTCTTTCTTACAAAGTAAGAAAAAAATCATAATCATCCCTATGAACTATATGTGGACCAGAAGTGGTAAATGGTTACAGTTTAGAATGGAAGTTTAGGAGGATATAGAGAAGATGTAAATAGCATCAAAGATTGAATAGAAGAATGTAGTTGTAAAGAAGAGTAAATAAAGATATAAAGAAGGAAATCAATATTAATGGAAGCACATCGAGTATTATTCGCAATAGCCTGAGTGTATGCTTTCAAACAAATCATAAATTATCCTCTTGAACTTAACTTGGTTGTTAGAAATAATGTAAAATATATACAAGATTTAGGATTCGAACTCGATCACACAAAAAAAACCATATAAAGGAGTCTCACATCAATACCGTCTAAAGAATTGAAAAGCATGTTCTCTATAAATAAAAATGGTCATGTTAACTTGTGCCCTTAGGGTACATGTTAGGCATTAAATTCTTGCCGCTAATGGTAAGTATTAATTGCAAAAAGTTAACATTAAATTTTTTAAGTAATAAATTAACACAATTTCTCATACAAAATTTCTATTAGTGGAATCCTTAACATATGCCCTAAAGGCAGAATTTCACATTTCCCAGATAAAAAGCGTGTGACTAAAATCTATAGACATCGAACTTGGTTATGTCGCTGTAGGCTAACCATGATTCATTACTCATTATCTATATTCAATTAGTTATGATTGTGGAAGTGGGATGATAAAAAAATTTGCCTTTTTTTATTATTATTAAGGAACAGATTTCTTCTCCCCAGTTTTCACAATCTTAATTATTTGAATTAGATCTAATACATTACAAACATTTTTAATTTTAATGTCAAAAGATAGAAAATTATAAAATAAATATTCTTCATAAATTTTAAATTTTAATACTTAAAAAATGTCAGAGATGAAATTTTGTAACACATTTCAACTATTTTAATTAATTGAAATAGATCTAATACATTTCATAAATTTTTATTTCTATATCAAGGAAGAAAATTTTAATCATAACAATTTTTCTTTCAATATACTAACTTCATTTCACAATTCATCGTTGTTATTCAAGAACACTGGGTATGAAACATAGAAACCCCAATTGATCCCTTTCGGTTTAGTCTTCTTTTGTATTTAGAGGACTACATATACACATGAAATTTATACTGCTCCAAAATATTGTGTAATTCTTCCTATTTCATGTCACTTGCAATTTTATTTTTCTTTTGGGGAAAATTGTCCAAATGTACAAAATTTAGCAATCTTGATTGTGAACAAACCACGTTTTCCATGCTTTATGATTCTTATCAGATTAACTTATTTGGAGATCTTTGTCACTAATGTATATATTATGTATTGGAATAACTTTTATTCATTTATCTTCCTATAAGTTTATCATTTTTTATATTGGTTATTTTATTTTTTAGAAAAATTACATGTTAAAGAGATGCAATATTCTCCACCGATCTTAATTGTAAGTTTCCATCGAAAAAAAGGTTATGATTCACTAGGTGTAATTGTCTATACCCCCTCCTGAATACACGCTTAATAATTCTAAATTTATAATTTGTATTTTACTTCAGAAAGTTAGATATTAATATATATATTTTTATTTAGATAAAACTAGGGTATTTTACTTCAGAAAGTTAGTATATATTTTTATTTAGATATGACTTGCATTAAAGCGGTAGTTAGACATCTTAATTATTTAATTTGCAATGACTATTAATAAGAGTCGAGATCAATCGCTTAAACATGTTGAGATATATTTGCAAACGTCTGTGTTTTTACATGTTCAATTATACATTGCAATTTCAAGAGTTACTTTAAGAGAATGGTTGATGATATTGATAGCCGATAAATATGGTGAATATAGTAAAGTAAAGTAAAGTAAAGTAAAGTGTCAAATGTGGTCTATAGAAAAATATTTCATAATTTATGATAACTAATGATGTTTGTACGATTTTACATACATATATGAATGTGTTGGGTCACGAGGCACCACACAAGTGAGAGATACACTAAACTTTAACCCAAAATCTTAAGGCAATGAGATTATGGGTCCTCTCACTTATAGTGTTCAACCTCCAATTTTTTAAACAGTGTGAACTTATAACTCACACATAAAAATGTTAAGAATATTATCATATGATTAATGTTAATACATACTCCCTTCGGTCTCAAATATAAGAAAAAATTATTTTTTTAGGTTCATTGAATAGTTAATGTATTTGGTCTACATTGTAAAGCAGATACATTAATTATTCAATGAATCTAAAAAAAGAATCTTTTCTTATATTTGAGACCAGAGGGAGTATTTATCATATGATTTATTTGACATCAATTTTTTACAAAGGTATAATTTATTAGTGTATTTCATAGTCGGTAGGACCTGTGCGTCGCACGGGTCGAAAGTCTAGTATATTTTAAGTTAAACTTAATAATACATACATCTAACTCCCGCCAGATACGTTTAGTTTTTGTGAGATAGAAAAGAGGATCTTCAAAGTTGAAGCAATTAAAGTCAAAGGATGATATGAATATGAAGTGACCATGACATGAACTTGAACCACAACCAAATATTTATTCAAAATTTGAGAAAATGGGTGAAATGATATACACTCTGTCAATATTCAGAAACTTCATTGTAAGTGCAGCAAACACTATCATTAATTAATAAAAGAATAGAATGAAACATGTAAAGTCTGCGGAGTAGATTGAAACAAAATGATTAATAAGTCTAGTAAAACAAAAATCATATTGTGCCAATGAAGATAATACTGAAATGATAATTTCAACCAACCAAATGAACTTCATGTAAGACTATCATCCAACTTTTTTTCTTTCTTACAAAATAAGAAAAACAATCATAATCACCCCTCCTCTCAATAAAATCATAATCACCCCTATGAACTATATGTGGACCACACCATATAACTTTGCTTCCCTCATTTTTGACATTTGTGCCTTAATGATATAAGCTTTATTTTAACTAATTCCTATTGGATTCTAATGTCAGCATATGTTTGACAACTCCTAAACCTTAAAATAGGAATAGTTTTTTTTCCCTTCCTTTATATAGAGATTAAAACATTAACATAAAGGCCATATACTCAGAGACGAGACATGGCAAATATTCAAAAGGCTATTGCTCTTGTCTTTTATATACTACTTATATCTTTACTTCCATTTCAAATCACAGCATCACTAAAATCAGAAGCAGAAGCTCTTGTCAAATGGAAAAACAGTCTAAACCCTCCTTTGCCTTCCTCTCTTAACTCATGGTCGCTCACCAATCTTATCAACCTTTGCAGTTGGAATGCTGTTGTTTGTGACAACACCAATACAACTGTCTTAAACATAAACTTGTCTAATGCCAATCTCAGTGGAACACTCACTGACTTGGATTTTGCATCCCTCCCAAACCTCACCCTCCTCAACCTCAATGGCAACAGTTTTGGTGGATCAATACCATCAACAATTGGCAAACTCTTCAAGCTCAATTTCTTAGACTTGCGAAACAATTTTTTTGAAGACGCGCTACCATCTGAGCTAGGCCAGTTAAGGGAACTTCAATATGTTAGTTTTTACAACAACAGTCTCAATGGTACCATTCCCTATCAGCTCACTAATCTTCCCAAGGTAAGTTACCTTGATCTTGGATCAAACTTTTTTGTATCTTCCCTTGATTGGTCTCAATATTCAAACATGCCTTCCTTAAATTACCTTGGTTTGGAAGAAAATGAATTCACCGGTAACATTCCAAGTTTCATACTTGAGTGCAAGAACTT
>Ga0228711_1007901_pt1 | contig 15203 bp, 6 predicted proteins | sample MedpolnodulmetaG_2_FD_177996 | JGI IMG/M metagenome (GOLD analysis project Ga0228711, IMG submission 177996) | Root nodule microbial communities from Medicago polymorpha collected in Santa Monica, California, United States - brown nodules | ecosystem: Host-associated > Plants > Roots > Nodule...
TACGACCAAATATTTCTCGATAATCTGACCCGTATAAATTGTCGTTTTTATGGATTATGATTATTTGGTGGGTGTCTGTCAAAAAAAAAAAGATTATTTGGTGATATTCCCACATCTGTTCAGCTATTGATGGAGAATCATATTTGCAAAAGTGGAAGCTTTTAACACCATAATTGAGTCAAATATGGGCAGAGTAATTCAACATTAAATAATCAAGAAAGAAAAATGTGGTTTGAAAGAGAGTTAAAGAAAAGAAGAAGACAAAGACTTGTAGTACATAGAAGAATAAGATCATGCATCTTTTACTTTGAATAACCCTCCGCATCCAGAATGCTTTGGTCGTAAAGTGTATATTGGATCAGTTGAGTACAAAACAAAACAATAAACACAATATTTTATTCTTGAGAGATCAAATACGATATTTGTTGCCTTCAAATATTTATTCAAACAAATACAACTTAGATTATTGAATACATTCGCTAGTGTTTTTTGTAATAAAAAAAAACATTTGTTAGTGTTTGATCTATTTTTTTTATTTTATATTTACTGTAATTTTGAATCACATGAATTAAACGTTTTTGATTCCTATAAATATAAAAACTTTTTATTTTAGTCTTTTTAAAAAATTTCTTCAACTTTTAATCTCAAATTTTTTCATCTTCATTTTTGGTCCCTCCTTTAAAGTAAACTCATATGTAAAATTCATATTTTTAAATAAAATTTTGCAGAAAAATTTATAATATTATAAGAACCTCTCCCAAGAAAAATTATAATTTTTTAACAAAGCATTAATTTTTATATTTTGGTGGTTAAAAATTCATATTTAATTTATGTTTTGTTAAAAAATTCAATTTTTTTAAAGATATTTTTACAATATTTTACACATTTTATTAAAAAATACAAAAATTTACTAAAAAAATAGGAACCAAATGTAGTGATTGAAAATTTTATAGACAATAAAAGTTGAAAGAAAATTTTAAATGGACTAAAATGAAAAATTGATATATTTATAGAAATAAAAAATATATTTAACTCTTCTTTTAAAATCGAACAACTCACATTTTAGATCAAATTCTACAATTTTGCTAGCCTGACAATCATCACACTATTGTCAATAATTCTACAAGATGAGATCCTCCTTTGAGTATTTGAAATGTAATGAGAGTCACATGCTATTTTTTAAAGACTAGCATGTAGGTTTTTATTTATTTATATAGATAACAAATGTAAAAAAATTTTTGGATAAAAATACAAACATCACAAAAATTTAAATTTCGTTGAAGGCAAAATACGAAACACACTCATAAAACAAGGTTTAATTGACAATATCAATGTTATTAAGCTAAATATCTACATCTAAATTTAACTTCGAGAATCTCACGGTTACGTGTGTGAGTTGGAGAAAAAAATAAGGTTAAATTATATTAAAGGTCCTTTAAGTTTGAAGTTTATAATAGATTGTTCATTTAAGTTATTTTGATCATGCATAAGTCCTTTAAATTTGAGGTTTGTAACATATTAGTCATTTAAGTGATTTTGGTCACCATAAATCATTTAAGTTTGTAAACGTTTTCAATTTAATCACTCTACCACATCATAGTTTTAGTTAATAGAAGAATTAAATTAAAAACATTTACAAACTTAAAGTAACCAAAATAACTTAAATAACTTATTACGATTTACGAGCCTCATAATTAAAAGCCCTAATGTAATTTAGTAAAAAATAAAATAAAAGTGTAAAGAAAGTACAAGTGGTGGTGTGTGTGTTCTTCCAACAAGACACATACATAGAAAAGTGTTGTCATTCACACAGCAAAGCACTGCTGACCTGTGTGTATGTATGTTCCTGTCTTTTTCCAATCTTTGACCAAAACCAAACAAGAACAAGAACAAGCCTTACCAGAATCACCTTTCGGCGCTCTTTTTCTTTAACCCCATTTTTTTCATTCCCTCATTTTTCTCATTCTTTTTCATTTTTTACCAGCTTCAACAACCACCACCACACATGTTTTTTTTTTGTACTCATTATTACCTACACTATATTCAAAAACTCCAAACTAGTATCTTAATCTTAATTTATTTTTTATTATTATCACCTTAAAATTAACAAACTTTTATTGTTTTTTTATGTTATTATTATTGTTAAATGCTTCTTGTGTTACTCCTGAAGAAAACTGAACTTGCTTTTTAGCTTCATCTCAAATTCATCACTCAAATCTAGTTTAACAACAAGACCCTTCTCAGGTAACCTACTTTTTTTATGTTGCATTCTTAATTTCTCTTTCAAGATCCATCTTTTATTGAGAAATTTTATCTGGGTTGTCTTAATTTTAATTTTTTTTTGCTGGGGGTTGATTTTGCAGTTGCATATGTAGATCGAGATGTTAGCAATTTAGCATAATAGTTGGCTTTTTTTTTAATATTTTTTTTTGTTTTTGTGATTTTGCATTTGGTTGGGGACTTGGGGTTCCAATTTGGAGTGTATTATTTATTCTCTTTAACTATTTTGTTAAGTTTGCATGCTTATGGTTTTAGAATAATTTGAAAGGGCTTTGTTTTTCTTCCTTTTGTTTGGAGATATTTAACATTCATAACTTCAAATGATATAGTTTAGTTTTTGTGTTGGACCAGTCCGTTCAGAGCTTTGCTTTGGCTTCAATCAGGCCCCTAGTGGACTGAGGGATTGGTCCCCCGGATTAGTTGGTCAGGTCTTTGGGTCGGATACCGAGTTAAAAAAAAAAAAGAATAATCGCCGACTTCAAACCCAAAGTGGCAGATGTTTCTTTTTGTTTTCTGGCGCTGCTGACACTATACTAGTTCCCTTATTAGGTTAAATCATGCCCACTAATGCATGTACACACTACTGCTGGAGCTTGACTAATCATCTTCTATGCTGTGTTTTGTAGCAGAAAATATGGGCTTACTCTGTAGCAAAAGTCGTCGTTATAATGATGCCAACACTGAAGAAAATGCACAGGTAAATTATACTCAATTGAGTACATACTTTTTAAGTTCTTAATAATACGCAAGTGCTATATTTCATCAAGGTTACATGCATTTACAGACTGCAGAAATTGAAAGAAGAATAGAGTTAGAAACAAAGGCTGAAAAGCATATTCAGAAACTTCTACTGCTAGGTACATTTTATTGGACAATTGTCTTTTTATCTCAGTCTTATATGCTTAATGGTTCGCGTTTACATTATAAAGTTGAACTTTGCCATTTTGGAATCTACAATGTATAAATGATAACACTTGCCAGATTTTGAAGGAATGTCTATCTTTTTATGCTGAGAGTCTCACATTAGATGATATATGAGCTGAAAATGTGTTTATAAGTGAGAGGCATCCCTCGTCTTACAAACCGGTTTAGTAGGATTGAATTAGGCATAACCTGAATTCCAAGTGTATCAGAGCCTATCCAAGATCCATTGGACCACCTGCTTTCGGGTTGTTTGGGTCACACTCTGGATGTCCAGTTTTGGACATGACGGGTGTGTGATGAGAGCTCCACATTAGATAAGAAATGACCTGCAATGTATTATATAAGTGGGAAACATTCCTCACCTTGCAAGCTAGTCCCAACCCGGATACCGAGAGTTCATAAGTAGTTTGTGCAGGAAATGAATTGTTTCCAAACACACAATGCTCTCGTTATTTTTTTTGTCTCCCAGTTGGAGAAAACTGTCATCTTTGCAGCATAAGGTGTTTTACTATACTATAGAAAAAGTGTATTCAACTTCCGATTGAGGGTTACTTGATTTCCATATGTATTTTTGATATAAAACCATTTGCGAGCTTTCATCTAGTAGCCTGAGCTTTTGGGATAGTTGGTTATTGATATGGTATCAAGCTTCTGACCTTGACTCATGAGTTGATCACTGCTGCCTCCAATTTTTCAAATAAAATTTACAGCTGAAAGATTTTTAGTATTGATGATTGAAGAAACTATTTGTATGCTCATATTTTTAGGATTTGGAATAACTGATCAAACAGGATATTAGATTTTCTTTATTTATCGTAATGACTTCTTTTAAGTCATCTATCATTTTCCTGCGAATATTTGCATACTCATTTGATTGAATCATTTATGCAATAATATTTCATTTTGATACTTGCTTGCTTTTATTATTTTTATGGTGCACTTATTTAAACTTATCAACGATCCCTTTCTTTAGGAGCTGGAGAGTCCGGGAAGTCCACTATATTTAAGCAGGTAAGAAAATGCATTTTCTCCATATCTTGGTATTGTGTGTGTACTTGATTCTTGATATTTGTTTGTCTGTAACATGCAGATAAAACTTTTATTTCAAACTGGCTTTGATGAGGCAGAGCTAAAAAGCTACCTACCAGTCATTCATGCTAATGTCTATCAGACAATAAAAGTACGCAATACTTGGAAAGGGTGTGTTGATTATTTTTTCTCTTAAAAATGAAGTGTTTGCAGTGTCCACTGTTTGTAGTTACAGTTTTCTGTGAATTGTGTTTTGGTTGAGCTGATTTTGTAAACTGTCATCCTTATTATGTACTTGACTTGTTTCTACAGTTACTTCATGACGGATCGAAAGAGTTTTCTCAGAATGATGTTGATTTTTCGAAGTATGTTATATCCAGTGAAAATAAGGTAGGTCAATGCTACTGTCTCTGTTAAAACTATTTATTATAAAGAACTGTAGAGCAACCAATTGTATATAGGTTTTTTGTTTGTTTGTTTTGTGTGGAATCTGTTGCTTTTTGTCAAACTTTTAAGAACTTTATTCTTAATTCAAAACACACACTCTTAATTTTCCTGACAGGACATTGGCGAAAAGTTATCAGAAATTGGAGGCAGGCTTGATTACCCCCGTCTCACTAAGGAACTTGCACAAGAAATAGAGAGTCTGTGGAAGGATGCTGCAATTCAGGTAGCTAAATGTCATGCTTTGATTGCTTTTACTACTTTCGCTGTGCTGCTTATTCCTTCGTTGTTTTTCGGTATCAGTTAATGTCTAGTATAAACTGCATGTTATACTTTCTGTAGGAAACATATGCCCGTGGTAATGAGCTCCAAGTTCCAGATTGTACCCATTATTTCATGGAAAATTTGCAGAGGCTGTCTGATGCTAATTATGTTCCAACAAAGGTATCCAAGATTTAGCATACTATTGTTTTTTACATTCATTTTAAATTAAGCACAATGTTGGAAAGATGAGAATTATGATAGATGAATGTATTCATAAGACAAGATAGAAATAGGAATAAGAGTATTAGAGGGAAAGCTTACTAAATACAGAACATTTCTTGAAAGTTCACTAAATTTTTAATTTCATTCCGTAGTCATATATTCATACAATTTGAAATGATTGTCATGAATCTACTAAACCTGTCACTCTGTTATTTCAGGAGGATGTGTTGCTTGCAAGAGTTCGTACCACTGGTGTTGTAGAGATTCAGTTCAGGTAAACATGTCGATCATCTTTAGCTGTCATACTGAAATTACTCAGAGAAACGCTTATTCGGTTATTCCTGTCGCCATTTTGATCTCTTCTTGATATGCTTATTCCTCGGAAAAAATGGCCCTTTGGCCTTTGGTATTACTTAGTTTCCTGTCATTTATTCACTTTCTTTAAACAGTATGTTGTGTGTAGTAAACCCTTTAAACACTGGTGTTGTCTGACCAAAAAGGAGTTTTACAACGAGTTAACTTGATATGTATCCCACATTGAATTCTAAATACATGATTCTAGAAGTTGACCTGCCGACTTGCGAATTTCAAGTTTCACAATAAAGGAATGGTCCAGTGTTCCTTCTTCTCTATGCTGTGTTTCAAAGGATCATGATTTGCTATCTTGTTTAGTTTATTGTCTCTTCTTGTTGAAAGCTTCCTCTATGTGTCATTGTTTCTTCTTTTGTCTTTTGTCTGGCTTTTTGTCGTGTGTTTATGATTAAGGTTGCTGGATATGTACTGAATTTGAAGTTTATGATTCAGGTGAGTGTTAGTTTCCTGAATTCTTTGGCAAGATTTGGGCCGGTTTTCTTAGTCTTAACGAGATAAAACATATTAAGTTTTATCTTAGTGTTAAAAGATTATTACGATTAGTAACATTTTAAGTTTTTTCTTCATTATTTTATATATTTGTCAAATGATCATTTCCATAAATTCTGGTAGGAAGGACAAGGCATATCGGTCTTATTGTGTATGTTATTCTTGTATTTTTTTTGTTGAAACGACAGATGTTGTAATTGTTAGTATTATTATGATGTCCGTGGTGATTGAACCTTTGACCTTTTATCGCTTCACTTCTTAACTCCTCCACCCCAGCCACCAAACCAACCTTACATCCCGTGTCACTCTTGTTATAAAAAATGTATTTTCGTAATTATTTGTAAGAACTGTATTTAGGTCATTAGTCAGGCCCATTAGATTTATAATAGTCTATTTAAATGAATTAGTGTTTGTATCCTATCTACAACTTTGAAATATATTAGAATCATTTTCTACATTACTCAAGTGAGTCTAGCCACCTTCATTATTTGAAGCTTGGTGTGATCTTGTTACTCTATGATTATACTGTCCCCTTGCACAACCACATAATTGTTATGTCTGTTATTTTGACAGCCCTGTTGGAGAAAACAAGAAAAGTGGTGAAGTCTATAGACTGTTTGATGTTGGTGGCCAGAGAAATGAGAGGAGGAAATGGATCCATCTGTTTGAAGGAGTTTCAGCTGTAATATTCTGTGTTGCAATTAGCGAGTATGGTCCACCTTTTGACTCTATTTTAATATGAATTTAACAAATCTCAAAAACATATATTGCGTTCTTAAATGTGCATCTGTTTTGATTTAATTGCGCAACAAATCAAAAGGTTAAAGAATCCAGATGAAGTTTTTCTTTTGGTCACTAATTAAAACGTTAGTGCTCAAAATATTTCATGCTAGTGAGGGAACAAATTATTGTGTATCCCTTCGATATCATTGGCAAGGATATCATTTAATTACAAAATGTGCAAAGCTGGAGAATTTGTTGACATCTCACTTGCCTTCCAGGTATGATCAAACACTTTTTGAGGATGAAAACAAGAACAGAATGATGGAGACAAAAGAACTTTTTGAGTGGGTCCTGAAGCAACAATGTTTTGAGGTTTCCTTTTCTTCACTTTAACATCTGATACAGTTATATGGAAAATTTCCTATTTCATTTTTTCTTGTTTCCTTTATATGATACTTGTCGACAGCTTCATTCTTCACTAATAGTTCAGGTTTTGGCGGCCTATCTCATGTCTTTCTTTTCTACACAGAAAACATCCTTCATGCTATTTTTGAACAAGTTTGACATATTTGAGAAGAAGATCCTGGATGTAAGAACCAGCCTAACCTCATACACTTTGTCAATGGTGGAGGCTATTTTTGTTTTAGTCTAATGTTTTGTATTGTGCAGGTCCCACTTAATGTATGTGAGTGGTTCAAAGACTACCAGCCAGTGTCAACCGGGAAACAAGAGATTGAACATGCATACGAGTAAGTAACTTATTTATAGCACGAGCCATTGAAGACTCACGCCCTGTTCCGATAAACAACTTAATTTAGCACTTATAGCATAAGCGCTTATCATATAAATGTTAATGAATAAGTTATTTCTATAACAAATGATGAAATGAAGTCAAATAGTTTTCATGTAAGCTATAAGCTGTTTCATTAGCTATTCTGAATAGTTTATGGAAATTAATTGAAAACAGCTCATTGCCATGTCACAAGCTATTTTCATCCGAAACAGTCTCAGAAGTGCTTATACTAGCAGATAAACTTAAATAAGTCCATATGAACTGCCCCATACTCACGTTGAAGCTTGGATCAACTTTTCACAAAAATAAAATAAAAGATTCTTGTAATAATTACGAGTTCTTTAGAATAGCATATTATATAAATAGAAATTAACTTCTGCATTTGAAATTTTTCAATAACTCTCTCATCTAACTTCTTCCTAAGCATTTGTAAACTAGTACTTACTTTTTTATTAGTGAAAAACCAATAACTTATTTTAACTGAGAAGCTCATATAGTTTTTAGATCTAGAGTCTCTCGAGAAGCTCATATAGTTAGAAGTTAATTCATACTAGACAATGATAAATTAGGTCATGATTTCTTACCTACCTTGAAAGTGGTACCACTATAAGTTCATAGGAATTAGATTTTCATAACCAGCAGTCCAGCGCACCGAAGAATTAACATGGACAAACTCTTTTCTTTCAGGTTTGTGAAGAAAAAATTTGAGGAATCATATTTCCAGAACACTGCTCCGGATAGCGTAGACCGCGTGTTTAAGATATATAGGACCACTGCACTTGATCAGAAGGTTGTGAAGAAGACATTCAAGCTTGTTGATGAGACTTTGAGACGAAGGAATCTCTTTGAGGCCGGCTTGTTATGACCAATGAGTAGACCATATATGTTATATAAGAGGGATAAAATATTTTTACAATGAAGAGGTGAGATCAGATTTTGGGTATACTAGAAGTAAGGTATACTAAACATTAAATCGATTTGTTGATTTTATTTCTTGTAAAATCTTGTTGGAGTGAGTGGATGGAGAAAGGTCTTTCTATATAGTGATCTCCACATTCGTCTCTAAAGGGGAAATTTGTTGCTATGAAGTTTCAAGATTTGATATCATGATTTGTGATTATGTTTTTATAGATTGAAAATCAGCAATGATATGAAGTATTCATATTTTTTTTTTGTGATTATTAGTTATAACGCTACTTTGTGCATGAGTATACTCTTATTCGGTAAATTTACATCTCTCGCCCATCGGAGATAATCTTATTCGAGAAGCATGTTCACAACATTGTGGACATTGGATTAATTCGTAAACATTTATAAGTCAAACATTCAAAGCAGGACATGTTTGAATATAGTTTTGTTTTATTTTACTATTTTCTATTTGATTGTATTAATTTCAATATATTTAGAAGAGAAATGATATTTGTACAACCATTTTTGTACACCTTTCTCTCTCATACTCACAATGTCTTCTTATTCTCTCTCTTCCTTTATCTCTCTCTATTGGTTTTGACCAATGAGGAGAACAACAAAGTTGTTTCAAAAGTTGTTTAAATATCATTACTCTATTTAGAAATGGGAAAACAATAATTATGCTGATACTTTTTAAGGTAATAGAAGTATATGGTAACGGAGGGTGTTTGGTGACAACGGTTGAGTGTCAGAGTGGTGACAACGGTTGAGTGTCAGAGTGCATGTTTTGGTGACAATGGTTGAGTGAGAAATTGTATGTTTTGGATCAATAGTGAGTTGAAATAATCAAGGCGAGCTATCAGGATTTTTTTTTATTTATAAAAACTACACTTTAGAGCTTCAACTTTAGCAAAATCATAGTAAACATGCATAGAATGTAATAGAAGTAGCTGGATAGCCAAGAGGAGGAATACTTTTGCATAAATAGAGTTTGGTTTGAAAAATGACAAGGTAACAATCATAAGATCATATGAAAGAAACACTTCTTCCTAAACTTTTGACCAACAAAATATCTCTGACAATGATTCTCAATAGATTGGTTTTAAAATAGCCCATAATTTTCTGAATTCGCAAATACATATCTTAAATTTTAAATGGCCGTTATCGGTCAAAATTGTTCTTTTGTAAACTTATTGATAGTGATTATGAAATGACAGTTTTGTAGTGTGTGTGTATATATATATATATAGTATTAGTAGTTTTCGTTTGTTAAGATGTTTGTTCGTGTATCGTCATAATAATTTAATGTCGGCATACTAGGATTGTGTGGAAAACACATAACAGCCTGAGTGTTTATAAGGGAGTCAAACTCGTGCTTGCCACGTGAGCAAGACCAGCATATAGAAAAGGTACGGTGGTAAAGGACCCACATGAAACACGGGCACTTTGACTAAGGACCCGTTTGGATTAGCTTATTTTAGAGCTTATATAAAACAGCTTATGCAAATAAATAAGTTTTTATGTATTATTTATAAGTTTTTAAAGTAGTTTATGAAAAACCCGTTTATGAAGATACAATTTTCGTTAGTGAGAGTTTATAAATTAAAATAAAAGCTTATTTATTTACATAAGCTATTTTTCATAAGCTCAAAATAAGCTCAAACCAAACGGGGCCTAAGTTCCCATTTGAAACACATGGGGCTTTGACTAAGTCTAGGGGAGGTGGAGTAGTGAGCACCTCATGATCCACGCTAACTTGTCCAATACTCTCCACCAACTCCCCACTCCTTCATCCACTACCCCCTATGTCCAACTATATAAATAAGAGGTTTCACACCTCCATAATTCAGTGACTTCTTCTTCCCCACATCGCCAAAATACAAAGAGAACTACGTAGCTATGTTTCCTTAAGTCTCTTAAGCATACGTAGGACAAGCGACTCTCTCTGCCGAGCTAGAATAACTACAGCCCACTCGCCGGCTCAACGTTGACGACGTCTCATCAACCAAATAACTGACAATAATTATCAATTAGGTCCCCTGACATTGTACATTTATTATCAATTAGGTCCTTGACAATGTGGAGGCGCGACAATGGTGATGGTTTTGGTTTTCTAATGGAATGTGAAGAGAAAAGACAAAGTTTGCTTCAGACGAAGAATGAGAGATATCCAATGGTTACTAATAAAGTGATTTTTGGGTTACTTTTAATTTAGTCTTGTGTCACATCATTTACCTTGTGAGCCAAAACATTTTTTGTACAACAGCTCAAAATATTTATCATCTCGCAACAAGTGTTTTTTTTTGAAGGACCGTAACAAATGTTTTTAACACTAAACTGATGGTGTCAATATTAAGGAATATTTTGTATTTAATACCAAATCAAGGATCATTGTGATTTGTGACGGCTATGTGCACTTTGGGACAAAAAACTATTTATCCAAAAAAAAAAAAGGTCCAATAATATAATGAACTTTTGACCCGTGCGACGCACGGGTCTTGTTGACTATAATAGAGACAATGAATAATCTTTAACCCGCAAGATCATGGGTCGATCAATAAATGCAAATTAGATTTATTGGAGATACAATATTACAATCAAATTTGTCTTACTATGTCATTCAATGACACTTGAATCTTATCAAATTTTACATTTTAGTTTTGAAAAACTAATCAATTAAAAACTGTTATTTTATTTTATCACAATATATTATTGGAGCATTATCTTCTCATTTTTTTAAAAAAATTATAAAGAAAAAAGATAAAAAGAATACAATATTATATTATTGCACGGGTCAATTTTATTTATTACTTTTATAGTTAAACATAAAAAATTGACTTGTAATAATTGTTTTAAATTTGTACTAACATGAAAAACAAAGTCACTTCAATTGCTCTAAAAGGAATAATTACACTTTGATATTTACTCAAAGTAATAATATATTTTTCCAACCAAATACATATTATATATCATAGGATTTAATAGTAGAATTGATCTTATACGTTAGTAATTTATTAGATGAAAATGAAGAAAGTACATAAGTGATTCTAATTCCATTTTAATTTTTCCATCTTCATGATAGAAAGTTCTTTAAAGGATTGCCTATCAAGCTTGGAGTAACCGAAGCATCTAATAACAACGCCATACATGAAAGGATTAATATTTTATTTAGGAGAGATGACTGAGTTTTCAAATAATTGACCAATTAGAAGCCAGCAAAACAAAAAGAATAGGCCAAATGTAGACTAGACTCCTCCTCTCTCTCATACGCTCCTCCAAACGCACCTCGCTCGCTCTTTTCCTTTCTTCTTCTCCTTCTCCCTCACAAATTATTGGAAAACTCAATTGCAAACTCCAAATTGATTTTCCCTTCTTTTTCCTCTTCTCCAAACCCATTTTCAAATTTTCCCTTCACAAACCATACAGTTTTGTTCTGATTAGTTCTGTTTCGACTGTGCGGGTTGGAAGATTCAAGGGATGAATCAAAAATTATTTGATTTGTGTTTTCAACAGGTGCTTCTAATCTTAATTTGTATATTTTTAGGTTGAAGGTCTTATTTTGATTTTGTGTCAGTGTGATTTTATAATCGTATTTTTGTGTGTGTTCTAAAGTAGAGAGTAGAATATTGAATTGTGAAAATCATGGTGAGTTTTGTTTAGATTCATTCAATTGATTCTATGCTCATTTGAATATATGCATTCTATTTTGGGTTGATGAATGACAGTTGCAGAAACTCAAATGGTTTTTTTTTCCATCTTTGTAAATGTCTCACCTAAGCAATTTCAACATAACAAGACCAATAAGGAGGCGGCTGGTAATTTGCTTACGCTAATAGGTTTTTTGAAAACTGCCTTCACTGTGAGAAATTAGGGGTGTGCATATTAACCGGTTTAAGGCCCAAGCCCATAACCATATCCATATCCACTTTAAAATATCTGGATTTTTTGTAAATGGTTACTAACCAACCCATTTTAAACTCGTTGGATATCCAACCCATTTTAAACTCGTTGGATATCCAACCCAATTGAAATTCGGTTAAGGCTAACACGAGAGTAAATTGATGAAATTAGAGTTCAGGTGGGTTTCTAATAAGTTTGATTGAGGAATTAAGTTTGTTGGATTAAATTGATGATTATAGACACACACACACATATATATATATATAAAAGTAGGTTATGCTTTGAGTAGTAAAATGGTATTAGAATTAGGAAATTATGATATTAGTTAGTACCCATTTTAGTATGAGTAACAACAACAACCAAGCCTTATACCACTAAGTGGGTTGGCTACATGGATCAAATGACGCCATAGTGTTCTATCAAAGACCATATTTGGATCCAACTCATTGATCTCTAAATATTTTCTAATGGTTTCTCGAATGGTTTTCTTAGGTCTTCCTCTACCTCTTTTAACCTGACTCTCCTCCATTTGATCTACTCTTCTTACAACGGTATCTATGGGTCTTCTCTCTGCATGTCTAAACAATCTAAGCCTATTTTCTACCAACTTTGCTGCTATAGGTGCTACCCCCACTCTCTCTCTAATGATGTCATTCCTAATCCTATCATGTCTAGTCTTACCACTCATTTAGCGCAACATCCTCATCTCTGCTACACTTATTTACTCTCGTGTTGGCTCTTAACCGCCCAACACTCCGTACCATACAACATTGCCGGTCTGACTATTGTCCGATAGAACTTTCCTTTTAGCTTAAGTGGTACTTTCTTATTGCACAAAACATCTAAGGCACTTCTCCATTTCAACCACCCAACTTGAATACGATGATTTACATCTGCTTCTATTTCTCCGTCATTTTGTACTATGGACCCAAGATATTTAAACCGTGTAACTTGGGGTATGATATGATCTCCAACTTTCACCTCCAAGGTAGACCCACTTCTCCTTTTGCTGAAGTTACATTCCATATACTCCGTCTTGCTTCTACTCAGGCGGAAACCATACGCTTCTAAGGCTTGCCTCCAAGTCTCTAGCCTCCCATTTAACTCCTCCCTCGACTCACCAAGCAAGATACATCCAAAACTAAAGTAAAAAGATAAGGACTTAGGGTTGACCCTTGGAGCAGTCCTATTGTTATGGGAAAATCTACGGTATCCCCATCGTGCGTCCTTACACTAGTCGAAACTCCCTCATACATATCCTGGATAGCTCTAATATAGGCAATCCTCACCCAGCCCACAAAATCTCTCTAGGTACTCTATCATACGCCTTCTCCAAATCAATGAAAACTAAGTGTAAGTCTTTTTTATCCGTCCGATGTCGCTCCATCACGCATCGAAGTAAGTATATCGCTTCCATAGTCGACCTCCCAGGCATAAAACCAAATTGGTTATTCGTAACGTGAGTCTCTTTCCTTAGTCTTCGCTCAATTACCCTTTCCCATAACTTCATGGTATGACTCATTAGCTTAATTCCCCTATAATTCGTGCAATGTTGTATATCCCCCTTGTTCTTATAGATTGGAATTAAGGTGCTTCTTCTCCACTCGTCTGGCATTTTCTTCGTCCTCATAATCTCGTTGAAAAGTTTTGTGAGCCACACAATTCCTCTATCGCCAAGACTTTTCCACACTTCGATAGTTATGTTGTCCGGCCCAACTGCCTTGCCATTACTCATCCTTTTCAACGCGTCTTTCACCTCGTGCTCCTGAATCCGACGATAATAGTTATAGTTCCGGTCCTCCTCTCTGATGTCTAACCTGTTAGAGTCTGGTAAGATCTCATATCCTTCATTAAATAAGTTGTGGAAATACTTCTTCCATCTATCCTTAATATTTCTTTCTTGAACCAAAACTCTACCCTCTTCATCCTTAATACATTTCACTTGGTTCAGGTCTCTTGTCTCTCGTTCTTCGTTCTCGTCCGTTCGCAAGCTTGTATATAGATTTCTCCCCCTCTTTGGTACCTAAAGATTGGTATAATCCTTCAAATGCTTGAGTTCTCGCTTCGCTCACCGCCTTCTTAGCCTCTTTCCTAGCTATCTTATATTTATCCCAAGTTTCGGCATTTTTGCACTTAGACCAATCTTTAAAACAATCTCTTTTGATCCGAACTTTACTCTGAACACTGTCATTCCACCACCAAGATTCTTTACCCCTAGGTCCAAAACCTCTAGATTCTCCCAACGTCTCTTTTGCCACCTTCTTAATCTCATGAGCCATCCTCTCCTACATATCATTAGCGCTTCCATGTGGTTGCCTGAAACCTCCCTCTAATATCTTGTGTTGAAATATCCTTTGTTTGTCACCCTTTAAATGCCACCACTTGATTCGCGGAGCCCCGTTACGGCCTCCTCTCTTTTGCCCTCCTCTTGACCCCTACATCCATCACCATTACCCTATGTTGGGTAATTAAACTCTCTCCATGTATGATTTTACAGTCTAAACAGATCTTCTAGTTTTCCTAATGAGAAAGAAATCGATCTGAGAACATGAGGCCCCACTCTTGTAAGTGATGAGATGCTCATCTCTTTTCCTAAAACACGTATTAGCTATAGTAAGATCAAAAGCCGATGAAAAATCTAAGATGGAATTACCCTCCGCATTTAACTCCCCGAGACCATACCCCCCATGCACGCCCTCGAAACCTCTCGAAACACTCCCTACATGACCATTTAAATCCCCTCCTAGAAAAATCTTTTCTCCTAATGGGATATCCTGAATTAAGCCTTCTAGCTCCTCCCAAAACTTTACTTTAAGGTGTTCTTCTAACCCTACCTGAGGTGGTGCATAAGCGC
>Ga0228711_1007902_pt1 | contig 15202 bp, 12 predicted proteins | sample MedpolnodulmetaG_2_FD_177996 | JGI IMG/M metagenome (GOLD analysis project Ga0228711, IMG submission 177996) | Root nodule microbial communities from Medicago polymorpha collected in Santa Monica, California, United States - brown nodules | ecosystem: Host-associated > Plants > Roots > Nodule...
CGTTAGACTTTGAGAGAAAAAGAAAAAAATTCTCTAGTAGCGCACAAGATCCAAGTCCAAGAATAAAGGAGATATCAAATGATTTAAATCATTAAAAATAATATTTCTTTTAAGGGATTTTTTTTTTGTTATAAATGCTAAAGAAAAAAGAAAAAAAAAACAATTACAAACTATTCTCTAGGAAAAAAAGTTCAAACTTCATCCATCTCTGGAGGATATAAGGGTGTGTATGGTCAGGATAGAGAGACATGGTATGATACATTAATCATATCCGGCCAAAATCTCATGTTTGATGCACCAATGAGATATGATAAAATAAACCATTTTCCTATCTTATCCTGACTTTCTTTTGTAATTTCTATCATGAATATAGGCTGGGTTAGAAATTATCCTGATGGGATTAGAAGATCATTCATTAATTATTATCTTGATATTCTGCCTTTTTTAAAATATTGTCATTTTTAAAATAATGATAGCATGTATTTTCTATTATAATTATTAATAACATGCCATTTTTATAATATTTAATTAATTATGAGATCAATTTTTTCATTTAATTATAATGATATCATGTTTGTTATCATGTGCGCATCAAACACATGATAGGGTTAATGTTTATCATGTCCTTATCATATCCTATCTCTATCCAACTTTATATCATATCATGCCTCTATTCTATCCTGACCATCAAACAGGCCCTAAGAGATCATTCGGAGGGGAGGCGTGGTGAACCAAATCATGATATGAGGAGGCTCCAAGCTTGACCAAGAAATCCGCACATTGATTTGCCTCTCTGAGAGTGTGACAAACAATGGTATTACTTTGTTCCATCAAGTCCTTCGCGTCTTGAATCAAAACGGCATAAACATGAAACATGAGAGTTGGGTCTTTAAGGAGGTTAACACAAAGTAAATAGTCATAGTAACAAACGAGCTCTTCAATCCACAAATTTTTTGCCAATAAGAGACCATGATAAATAGGATATATTTGAACGTCCCAAATTTTTAAATATTTATTCAACAATGTTTTTAAATAATCAATTTATTACATATTTATATCATTATCTTTATTTTATTTCCCCATAAAAAAATCTATAATTCTTTTTCTGTTAAGGCGTCTTTGAAATATTTCCAATGCAGTTAATGACTACTTTATGTGTCTATATAAAGACACTAGAAACTTTGTGTATGACATACCATCACTCTCACACGCAGACATAAATATAGATTCAATTCAAGAACCGCCTAAACATGCCTATCAAAACCGTGTACTAACAACTACTATATTGCAAAAGATTCATACAAGGAACAATTTACTAGAACATAAAAATGGTGCTTCCAATGACTATGTGTGGCCAAGAAGAACTTGAATTATCAAGAGATGGAAGTCACTATAGTCTCACAACCGGAATATTACCTTCTCTTGGAGCCAGAAGTAACCGGAGAGTTAAACTCAGACCTCTCATCATTTCTCCCTATGATCGCCGTTACCGGTAATTCCTTCTCCGTTTATTCTTTTTTCTACGTTCTTGGTAATCTTATTTGAGACGTGTCAGATTCTAAATATACTATAGTATGTTTCACCTGAGTTTCAAATCTTGGTTGGAGGTGTCTAATCTTCTGGTAGACCCAACGCCTGTTGATTGTTTTCTTCTTTCTTAAGATTTTACTTTGTTTTTAAGAAACACAATAAATGCAATTAACGTTTATAATTAATCTTTATTAGTCTTGATTAGCCTTTAAATTTTCCAGTATTTCACATTATTTTCTCAATGTTTTTTTTTTCCTTTCTTGTGACAGAGTTGAGAGACATGACATTGACTTTTCTGTTGCTTTGTTTCTGACGGAAAATTGTTAGCTGTTAATGTTTCACTTCTTTCATTTTCTGTTTGTATTTGTTGTTATTATTTTATTGAATTTTTTCTTCTTGGTCCTCTCTTTTATTCTATTTTTTGAAACCATTCAAGAAATTCCATCTTCACGGAATTCTCACATAGAAGTTTGTATAAAACAATATTTTTCTTTATTTTTTATTATTTATTAATTACTCTCATTTGTATTCTCTTGTTTGTATTCTTTGAAAATGCTTATGATTATATGCTAATAATTGTTTGTTTTGTTACTTATTAGAAACATAAACCAACAACATCGCTTCTTAATGATCCCCGCCGTAAACTAAAACAGAAAAAAAAATCTGGTTATCTTTCGTTTTCTAATATGTTTTATACCAATTTTTGTAATTAACAATTTTGTCACTCAATTTTCTCGAAAGGTTCTTATTTTGAGATCTATCCAACCCATTTAAAAATTCTGTTTGTTTTGTTCTGTTTAATTTGATTTTTTTACTCTTCAAAGGAACTTCCAAAAAGTTTACACGTGTTTCTAGTGATCCTATAAAGTTTGACTTTGTTTTCCTTCTATGGGAAACAACCAAGAAGTTGGTGGTGTTTTAATGATGGCTATGAGTTTGTAACGAAAGAAATTTGATGTTGGATTCTCAACTGAAATTCCTAAATTACCCGTTTTGTTTTTGGCTATGCAACTGCTACTCTGTTTCGTGCAAAGAGTCACCTGTCTATGTTTCTCTTATTATGTTCTCTCATGTCAATTTGTTGAAGTGCGGTTTGTGAGGATTGATTTGTCAACTTTGACTCCCGTTGAATATAAGATTTTTTTTAGGAACATATATATAAATAATGACAAAACTCATACCTATTGATTTAAGAAGGTTTTAGATGAAAATATGATTTTTAATCTCACTTGTATGATTTGCTTTTAATTCGACGTAATCAGTCAACATAGTCTTTTAAAACTCCCCCGTTTTAATAGTGGGGATTGCCCATTTGGGGTCTCGTTGGTGGGAAGTTTCCCTCACATGAATTGGATGGGGGAGTAAGTCCCACAAGGTGGTTTGGGAAAATATTTATTGTTGTCGCAAAACTCACAATAATGTCTTAATTTTAAAAAAATTATGATTAAAATTTAAATATTTTTTCTACCAATTTAATTGAAATATTACATAAATTTGATTATTTTTAAATATTGATCACGGGACGGAGACGGAGATTTAGGAGGAGAATACTCCCCAAGGCGGGGAATGGAGATGATGAGCATTTTGGATGGCGGGAGTACTCCCGCCACCACCCGTCTCATTGACATCCCTACTTCTCATCTTATTGAACATAAATAACTGTTGCATTTGAAATTTACAGTTTTATAAGACTATTAAGTAAATAGAACTTTTTGGCTTTTGCAGGATATGGGAAACTTTCCTTGTTACATTGGTTGTGTATACTGCTTGGGTATCTCCATTTGAATTTGGATTCCTTAAGAAACCACAAAAACCCCTTTCTGTTACAGATAATATTGTCAATGGATTCTTTGCTATAGATATAGTTCTCACCTTCTTTGTGGCTTATATAGACAAAACTACCTATTTGTTCGTAGATAACCCGAAACAGATTGCTTGGAAATATGCAAAAACTTGGTTTGTACTTGATCTTATTTCCATCATTCCTTCTGAGCTTGTTGCACATATATCTCCTGCTCCTATGCAAACCTATGGCCTATTCAACATGCTTAGGCTATGGCGTCTTCGTAGAGTTAGTGCTATGTTTTCTCGGTAAGATTGAAACTTGATAGCTTCGGTGCATGTTTTGATGAGCTATGATAAAAGCACAGTGAGCCGCTCACAGATTTTCCACAAAAGCTACACTTTGTTGCTTCACAAAATTACGGTGGCTAACTAGATTTTTCAATCTCACTGCTCATCCAAATATGCATTTATCTCATAAAATCATGTATATATTTTGTTTCTTTGTTGTATAGTTTATGACATTAAATGTTGTTTCTTTGAGGCTAGGCTTGAGAAGGACAGGAACTATAACTATTTTTGGGTTCGGTGTGCAAAGCTTATTTGTGTAAGTTTTTGAATATATTGTGTTTGTAATGTTTTAAGAAGGAAAATAAATTAGATGTAAATGAGATTGACTAATAATCTGAATGATTTTCACAGGTTACTCTATTTGCTGTGCACTGTGCTGGATGCTTTTATTATCTTCTTGCCGCGCGTTATCATGATCCAGAAAAGACGTGGATTGGCGAATCAATGAAAGATTTCCTTCAGCAGTCCTTGTGGACAAGATATGTGACGACTATTTACTGGTCCATCACTACTTTGACAACAGTTGGTTATGGAGATTTGCATCCGGTGAATGAAAGGGAGATGATCTTTGTCATATTTTACATGCTCTTTAATCTAGGATTAACAGCATATCTGATTGGTAACATGACTAACTTAGTTGTCCATGGCACAAGTCGAACTAGAAAATTTGTAAGTATTAAAGATGTTTTTTATTTTTTAGTTAGTGATTTCATGTTTACGAAATTGTAAAACTCATTGCTTGTGACAATTTTCAGAGGGATACCATACAAGCTGCGTCAAGTTTTGCTCATAGGAACCAATTACCTCCTCGTCTACAAGATCAAATGCTTGCTCACTTGTGTTTGAAGTTTAGAACAGACTCGGAGGGCTTGCAGCAACAAGAGACACTCGAGTCTCTTCCTAAAGCCATCAGATCAAGCATTTCACATTACCTTTTCTATTCTTTGATGGATAAGGTTTACTTATTCAAGGGGGTTTCAAATGATTTGCTCTTTCAATTGGTAATTGCACCTTTTTTCCCTAACTTGTTATTGTTAGTTACATATTTATTTTCATTTTCAACTTGCATCAATGACTTGTATTTTGCTTGATTCAACTATATAAGGTATCTGAGATGAAGCCGGAGTATTTTCCACCTAAAGAAGATGTTATCTTACAAAATGAAGCTCCAACTGATTTTTACATTCTAGTCACTGGTGCTGTGGTAAATATCCATATTACTAACTTGAATTCTAAATGCCGATTTTCAAAACTGCTGATTATAATATAAACTGAAGTTTTTTGTGGTTTCTTATAAATCTATTTGACAGGACTTGGTAGTTCTCAAAGGCGGGGTTGAACAGGTAATTTTATTTACAACTTAATGCATGATAGAAAAATGTTTTGAATTATATGATTTGAACTAAATCTAAACGTTGGTAATTGATTTCAGATTGTCGGTGAGGCGAAAACAGGAGAACTTTGTGGCGAGATTGGTGTACTTTGCTATAAGCCGCAACATTTTACAGTTAGAACCAAACGATTAAGTCAACTGCTGAGGCTGAACCGTACCACCTTCTTGAATATTGTTCAAGCTAACGTTGGCGACGGAACCATAATCATGAATAATCTTCTTCAGGTTTGCATAATACCATAACGATATCCTGCATAATGACAATAAACAAGTGTTATGTATGCGGATCATGACTTATTATCGTTGACAGCATTTGAAAGAGCTGAACGATCCAATTATGGAGGGAGTTTTGGTAGAGACAGAGAACATGTTAGCTCGCGGTAGGATGGACTTACCAGTAAGTCTATGCTTTGCAGCAGAAAGAGGAGATGATTTGTTGCTACAACAATTGTTAAAACGAGGTTTGGATCCAAATGAATCCGACAATAATGGAAGGACAGCTTTGGTGAGTGCTTAAATTTGATTGTTGATCTTTTGTGTATTTTCTATTTTCTTAATCTATATTGTACTAATTCGTTGTTCTTACACAAATCAGCATATAGCAGCATGTAAAGGAAAAGAAAACTGTGTTTTACTTCTGTTAGATTATGGGGCAAATCCCAACATTAGAGGTAAATATTCACTGTCTCTAAACTTCTTTTTTGTAAAACTTTTTAATTAATTATTCTTGGCCTTTATCCATATTCTTATTCATTTACTTCTTCAAATAATTTTGGTTATAGTATATTATATGTAGTACAGTACAGTACTTGTATAAGTTTAGAAGTTATAGTAATATACAATACATGGACTAATCAATTTAGGAAACAATGACAATTATTGCCAAGTCATATTTTGGAAGTCCTTAGTAAGCATTTGGTTTCTTAGTTGACTTATCTTTTAAAAAAAAACTTCTACTTCTGCATATTTAAAAAATAAATTTTTGGCCTTATTATTCTTATGTTGATGTATGTGTGGGCCATTTATTTTCTTAGTTGACTTATCTTTTCCATATTTTTCCATATTAGGAAGTCAACACTTACTAAAAATGAGCATTAAACTAATCATGTTGTACTCAATTAGGAAGTAAAGGTCTAATTTTAAAAAAAATCTTTCTGTGGATAATAAAAGACAACTAAATAAACTTACAAAATGGATTGCATGTAGTACCAATGAACTTATGAATTATTAATCTTTGGATTGACTTTCCTTGTATTATTTTGTTTATCTAGACTATACCACCGGCCTTTAGCAGTGGCCTTTACCAATACACGTTGAATTTAATGAGAAAATAAAAAAATAAAAATAATTGATGTTAGATAATATTAGAAAATGATGTCATTTATTTCTTAATAATAGAACATAGTCTGTATTATGCAAAGTCTATTCCTTCCCTTTATTATAAAATTATTGGTCTCTCATAGTCAAGAGCTTACTAGTTGCAAATCAAATGTTATACTAACAAGAGATGGCCATGTGGTTACATAATCCAGACTTATTCATGCCTCTTTTTCCCTATAAAATTCTTAATTAAAACTATAGTAATTTTTGTGATGTTGGGTCGTACATGGTTTTAATAATTTCATAAAAAATATTATATATTGTATCCAAATTGCACAGCCCATGTAGTAGTGTTGACTTCGAAAAAACTATAATATAAACATTTCTTTCCATGAGGCTTTTGACATTAAATTACAATTAGTACCTTTTATGTCTGATGAAGTAATTAAAAAAACATAAGTTGATTATGGTAATTTACTTGCAGATTCGGATGGAAATGTAGCACTGTGGGAGGCTATACTTGGAGGACATGAATCAGTAACAAAACTTTTGGCAGAAAATGGTGCAACCTTGCAAATTGGTGATGTTGGTCAATATGCATGCACTGCAGTTGAACAAAACAATTTCAATTTGTTGCAAGACATTATGCGTTACGGAGGAGACATCACGCTTCCAAATAACAGTGTTGGAACCACGGCGTTGCACGTGGCAGTCTCTGAAGACAATGTTGAAATTGTCAAATTCCTATTAGAACATGGTGCTAACATTGACAAACAAGATAAACATGGTTGGAGTCCAAGAGATTTAGCTGACCAACAAGGACATACAGAAATCAAGGCCATTTTTGAAGCCAAAGGAGAAGCTAATAGTAAGATTCAATCTTTTGTTTCTGTGCCTATTCCTGAGAGGCAGGATAGTAAAGTGAAGTACCTTGGTAGATTTACAAGTGAACCAACAATGCCTACACCTCAAGATGGATCATTTCATGGAAATGATGGTTCGTGGATTCAAAATCGACCAAGGCGTAAGAATAATAACTTTCATAATTCGCTCTTTGGGATAATGTCGGCGGCTACCAAAGGAGAAAATGACCAATTTTTCAGTGTTCAAATGAATAACAATGCAAGGAATGGTGTGAAGAGTGTTTTGCGTCCAACCAGAGTAACGATTAGTTGTCCTGAAAAGGGTGAGGTTGCTGGGAAGCTTGTGTTGCTACCTGAAAGTTTTAAAGAGTTACTTGAAATTGGATCTAAGAAATTTGGTATAGTTGCTACAAAGGTTGTTTGCAAAGATGGAGCTGAAATTGATGATATTGAGGTTATTAGAGACGGTGATCATCTTGTTTTTGTTGGTACTGGTGGGGTGCTAGATTCCAATTGTACAACACCCTCTAATGGTGTCAATCCATAATGTGTACTTACGATAATTACTGCTTCATATATCTAATCGTAATCGACATATTTGATCATTTTACACAAATCAAGAAAATGTATAAATGAATGAAAGTGAATTGTACATTTACATAAATATAAAGTGAGATATATTGAATTAAGAGTGATAAACATCAGAAAGGAACAAAAAATTAACAGTTATTTAAGACCAAATTTACAACCAAAAAAACCCCGATATTCAGCATAAAACCAATGTCACAAGCACTAGGCAGGATATAGGAGCAACAAGAAATAAACAACATCAAGTAAAAAGGAACAAAAAAGTTGACCCCAATGTTCTAGTGGCAAGTCAAAGGAGAGCATATTAATCAAACAATAGTATCTTGGTTGTTGCCAATGCCATGGATTTCCAAAACCATGACTACAGCAAAAAAGAAGAGGAAGTACAAAAAGGAAAAGAGGTTGAGGTCTGGTCTATCATAAGCAGTTGCCTAATGATTATAAGAGCATCATTTGCAAGAAACTCAACAGCCACATGTTAGAGTACATTACAAAATTAGAGTTTTATATACCATTATGTGTACAATATTCAATTTCTAATTTGGCAGGTGACTAGACTTCCAATCCGTTAGTCCCAATATCTAAGAAAATTTCACTTTGTGGAGGAGTATAAATCATAGTACATTACAGTGGAAGATGTTTCCGAATCAAGAGGTGATTTTTAAGAAAGTTACATGTTGAATAAGAAGAACTGCAGGTTTATGTCACTTAATATCCAAAGACCGTGTTGTGAGCTTGGAGTTAAATACAAATAGGAAAATGTTATCATACATATATGACAGAGTTTGGCCACTAATCGAAATGAAATTTCACTTAAAAATACCTTTATTAGATGCAGAAAAAAGGTATGATGCCAATGAAACGATAATAAAGAATATATCATCATTCAACTAAATTGGAAACATACCATATAACTTTTACTTGATATTTTAAAACAGATTTGGATCCAGTCATGGGCATGAGCATACGGATATTTTGCTCAGCCATACTGAAAACATCCCATTTGAAAAAACAAAAAATTAATTCCAGAATCCAAAATAAGACATGAGTAGAACCCACATATGAGATCATTGATGCGGACAACACGGGAAGCTGTTCTCAGAAGTGCTAATTGACTTATTTAAGTATATAGGATTTTTAAAAAGTCTAAACTCGGCATTAAAGATAAATAGTAGCACTGTCTTTGCCAATTTTTTTAAACAATATAACAATATTCTTGTTCTCTTCTTTCTATTACATTTTTTTTTGGAAGTATTCACATTATGCATGAATCTTTTTATTTCCTTCTACTTCCTATACAAAAAAGAGGAGCAAAATTAAACTTTCTTCCACTCTATTTTTTCACTTACCAAATAACTAAAAAAATTAACTCTTGTTATTTCACCTTTCAGAAACCATTGAATTGGTAGAGATCCTTTTTCTAATCCTTTTTCAGCTAATAATATAAGCCTAGAGAATTCATCTTATGAATTGGTCATCCGAACATATGGCATGACATCGGCGAGGTGATGAATCAATAAAGGTAAGTCCGTTGAATGGACAATTAACTACTTATATTTTCCTCATTTTTTCTGACAATCAGATTTGGAATATACAGAATCTGGTAGGATCCCAGAATTATATATAAAAAAGAAACGATGATATAAACCATTTCCATGCTCTAGCAGGTTGCCAAGCATAAGAGATTGAAACCGTCACATAAAGCAACAACTTAATACGAAAATAATTTGAAAGCACATTTTTACAGATTTGTTCCGTGAATCACAAAAGCTTAAGCATTTTCAGGCGACTTTCATGTTCAGGGTCTAACTTGGGCGGAAAATAACTGCCTTGTAGATCCTCTACTATGTATTCCTGTAAATATTTACAACGAAGAAAGTACAACCACTGTGCATCAGATTCAAATAAAGTATCAAATGATTTAGAAAATAGAAAAAACATTTCAGGTGACAGATTTCATTTAGCAGAGGATATAACAATAAGGACATTCAACTAGCATAACAATCTTACCTTTGTAAGCTCCCTCTTGGTGAGGATGTGGTAATGCCTCTGCCAAATTCTTTGAATTGCCATGGTGGATGCAAGAAAGCCATAAGCTACACCAAGAATTGCAAAGATAACAACAAAAACAACTACAAGGGCAAAGCATGCCTCCATTGATGCGGGAAAGCAATCCAAGATGCCCCATCCGTAGCAACAGTTTTGACAACCAGCCATTCTGGGGTCGTTGCTATTGAGGGAAGAGCAATGCAGTATTAGGCCAAAAAATCCAATCAGTACAAAGAAGGCCACCACTCCTGGAACATGTATATAAACTGTGTAAGAGATAGAGACGTACAGGGAAGGAAAAACTATAGCTTTTCAAACAATTATCACAACACGGATAATTAACTCAAGTACTAAGCATCAAAATAGTCCACTGAATGAACATGATATAGATAATTAAAATCTTTGATACATATTATATAATACATGGTAAACTATTTAATAACCATGTGAATAAGGAAAGTCAATAGAATGAGCAACTCGTGTTAAAAATAATTTTTCATTTACCACATTTATTTTTTCCCCTCCCCCAAAACAAGAAAACTTAGATGTATATATATGTATGTGTGTGTGTTTTCTCATGCAATAACTTTCTGTTCTAACATTTGGATTCTCTCATGTTAATATGTTACCACCGTTTGGCTTTATTCAAATCAAACTTAGGTGTCTGCTAATGCCTCTTTTCTCTCCAACATGACTATAGTTAGGCCAACTTTCTCTCCAATATTCTTTGGGACTTGCATAAAACATGAAGGACAAGGAAAATATCGACGAAAATTACAAGTATCTGTATCTCAGATGATATGGAGAACTATGGTCCCCTAATTTCAGAAAATTTCATGGCAAAATACCAAGTACACATGCAGAGGAGTCTCAGCCATTGGTTAAAACAAACAACTCCAGTGGACGCATGTTAGCTTACCAATACAATAATAAAATGGTATAGGATGCCTTGACAGTATCCTATCCCACCCATCATCAAATGAGTTCCTGAAGTTCCCATCTTTGTCCATGATGTACGCAAAACCACCAATAGCAGCAATCACCTAGAAAATAAGTAAATAATAATGAATAAGGCACTTACTGTGTAATCCCCCCGCGAACATTAGACTATATGACAAGATATGTCAAAACAACTAGACAGATCAAACCGGAATCAAATTATATAAAAAACAAAACTAGAAATACCATAAAAAGGATTCCTTCGAGAGGTCTAAAATTACCAATATTGTGGCATTGGTGTCTCCTTACCAACCTGATACCAGCACAATCACAACTTCTATATCTAACTGTTCTGAGGTTCATGGAATACAGACATTTTGTCTTCAATAACTAAGATACAAACTAAGTTACTCAATGTTGACATACAAGTTCAGTTTAGCAATCACACAAGATAGGCATCATATTGTCTCTGAAAAAGAACTCTAATAGCAAGTACCATTTCACCATGATAATCAATGTAGGATGGAATTGATATAATAATAACACGCCCATAAGGATGGCTTAAAAAGAGATTGACTTAAAATTAAAATAATAGAAGCAATGCAAACTTGATCATTCAATATGAAATGGATATAATGTTAAAAATACTCACGGTTTGTACAACCAGAAAAACAAGGAAAACATCCCTTGCCACAAAAAGTCTGAACTTTATTTTACGCCAAGAGTTGTCCTCGTACGTTTCAACTCTAAGATGGAATTGGGCTTTGCAGGTGGTGCAGTGTGAAAAGGCAAATCCTTCCTATGAAGCACAAAATAAATAGGTTATGTAATTGTCATTTGATCTCAACCAGTAAAAACTAGCAGTTAAAATTACGCAGCAAAACATTTACCTTCACTGAGCGCCAGTGATCAAGACATGAACGATGAACAAACTGTTGGGTTCCTTTGCACATGCATGGAGATATCAACTCATCCTCTATGAAACCAAACAATATAGGTTTAGGGAAAAACGTACTACCAATGTAATACCAGCCAAATTATTTTTCTCTACTATCAAGTAGCATTTATCTAATTAATTCAACAGGATATGCTGGTATCAATCAGAAAAGCACAAAAAACATAATCATCAATCTATCATTAACATCCTTATGCATAATCAGTGACAGACCCAGAACTTTTGTATAGTGAGGGCAAAATTTATTTATATATAACTCTTGGAATTTGGGTTGGGTCTATCTCAACCCTATAAATCGGTGGAACTCTAAACGCACCCTCTCATGTCTAGGACTGCACGTTTAAAACATGACCCGAGTGGCTCGATAGCGGAAGCAAGCGGCCCAACAGATCTTATCTTGGATGGACTGATATCATCTTAAAATTTGGGTTGGACCTAACTCAACCCTACAAAACCATCTTGTAAGATGAAGATTGCCCAAAATTAAAAGCAAATTGCCATATCATATCTCATCAAATAAACGTACTACCAATGTAATACCAGCCAAATTGTTTTTTTCTACTATCAAGTAGCATTTATCTAAGTAATTCAACAGGCTATGCGCCAAGTAATAGGATATGCTAGTCTCAATGAGAAAAGCACAAAAAACTTAATCATCAATCTATCATTAACATTCCTATGCATAACCAGTGACAGACCTTTTGTATAGTGAGGGCAAAATTTATTTATATATAACTCTTGGAATTTGGGTTGGGTCTATCTCAACCCTATAAATCAGTGGAACTCTAAACACACCCTCTCATGTCTAAGACTGCACATTTAGAATGTGACCTGAGTGGCTCGATAGCGGAAGCAAGCGGCCCAACAGATCGTGGATAGACTGATATCATCTTAAAATTTGGGTTGGACCTAACTCAACCCTACAAAACCATCTTGTAAGGTGAGGATTGCCATATCATATCGCATCAAATGTGAGACTCTTAAAAATAATTTTAAAATATTAATTAAAAACATAACATCATCTTCTGTATAGGAATACATGCAATATGCAGTATATATAATGATTTTGTGGTATTTTGTTAACAACTAGAGGCTAGAGGTGATACATATGTTGCCTTTTCTCTTCTAGAGATGGTGCCAAATTTATGCATGAGACATATATAAGCAAGTTAAATGAGAAATGAAGCAAGGGCCATGGCCAGCATAGTTGCAAATATGGGTCCGTCACTGTTCATAACACAATAGATAATTCAAGTTCTTCTAACCACAATATTGATTTATGCTGAAAACAAGAAGTTTCCGCATCGAAAATGTTGTGTTTCTTTCCAAACATTTAGCACATGGAAATGGAAGGTAAAATGCATGCACTCAACAAAAAAAAACCTTTGAAATTGAATGACAATAGTTTCCTGCTTTCCTACAGCTTAATTTATTCCATCAACATCAAGAGGTTCGTTTTATCAACTTAGAATTAAAATTAAAATATTTTCAAACATTACACAATCAAACACAACATGAACATACAAAGAAAGCCAAGTTATCCAATTTCACCTTCCATTAGATATGGCGAGTGAGAAACATTATCAAAAAGTACAAACTTTCCAGAAGCGATAAAACTAAAATGAAAATCTTAAGCTTTTCTGTTTTACTTAACAACCAAAGCCACGATTCATATCTTAAAAACAACAGGGATCAATTCAAATGCCAAAACCACAGTATCTGATCAAAATGTCACCAATCTTGATACCAACTCAACGGTTCATATCTTAATCTAACCCCATCCCAAAAAAAAAAAATCCTTACTTTAATCAACCAAATCGCATAAAGACGAAAAATTCTCACAACCCACAAAAAATTCTCACACCCACAATTCACAATTTAAAATTTCCGAAAATTCCAAAAATATTGGCATAAAATTGAAAAGGAAAATTCACCTGGATCAGAATCGGATTCGAGGCAAATTCGACAACAAGGGAGTGACCCAGCTTCAATATCTTCTTGATCCTTAATCTCATTCGAATTTCCACTTCCATGGGAATCATCATCTTCAACCTCATCTTGATGAGCGAGTAAAGGATCGGAATCGCTAGGGTTTTGCTGAATCGGTGGAGGTTGTAGCTGAACTTCCCCTAACATAATGAATCACCGTTCGATTTCGATTTTGAATGTTCGAAATTGAAAACCCTAACACAAACCCTAAAACAAAAGAACACGAGAAATATTAGACGAATAATGAAAACGGAAAGAGTGAATGAAATTATTAAAATTTAATGATAACGCGGTACCTTAATAATAATAATTAATTTAATGATGATTAAATTAGAGGGAAACACGGAGATAATGGTGTTGATTATTGAGGAATGTCGATGGTAACAATGGTATCTTAATTCTTAGGTGTGTCTTGTATGAAATGGGAAAGGTGCCAAAATACTGTTTTGGATTTATGTTGTTTTGATTTCATTTGTTAATGGAAATATGATGGTAAGAACCTACCTACTCCTTGACATCTCACTCACATTCTCACTTATCTAAACGGGTGCAAATGCAATGATTTCACATTTTTTAGATTATTTAATAATCCCTAAAGGTCACAACAAAGAAATACTAAACAGAGAAATACTTATTTAAGACAAAGTTTAGACACACTTGTATAAATGTTTTTTTAAGATACATTGATTTAATGATGTGATTAATTATTTATTATTTAATTTTCTTCATTGTGGTGTATTTGCCTAAATAATTTTATTTATTTTTGTAACGATGTAAGATTTTCTATCACTACGTCTCTTTTTATAGGATCTTTTTGATAAAAATTCACGAGTGTTAAAAAAATTATTTGGATACCAAATTTTTTTTCCATAAAGAGAAAAATTAGTAATATTAATGATATATATTTGAAAAAATAAAAATAATATATGTATCTAAAAATGTCTAATAGGTCTTATGCCTAAAAATCTCTAATATATGTTTAAATCTATTTTAATTATAAGCTAATTATTGTTTAATGCCTGTTTATTTGTTCTTTTTATTGCGTCAATACGTATAAATAATGAACATTAGTTTTTATAAAAAAAAATTGATTAAAATTATATAAATAAATATTGGTTCATGCTGGGGCACCAGTTAAGAAAGCCCAAAAAAGAAAGTTTTAAATTGAAAAAACACTTTATTGACTTTTAAGTGATTGATAACACACTTTTCAATGTAATAAATATTATATTTGGTTCTTAACCAGTGCCCCGGGCATTGGTTAACATTTTCAATAAAATATTTTGACTTTTCATATTGTAACAAAGTATACTTATCTTTTTTAATGACACCGACAATATAGCAAATATAATATAAATTTTTTTTTTTTTTTTTAATGATATCAACAATATAGAATTATTAGATAAATTTGTTTAATAGTATGATTGAAAGTGAAATTCACTC
>Ga0228711_1007903_pt1 | contig 15201 bp, 9 predicted proteins | sample MedpolnodulmetaG_2_FD_177996 | JGI IMG/M metagenome (GOLD analysis project Ga0228711, IMG submission 177996) | Root nodule microbial communities from Medicago polymorpha collected in Santa Monica, California, United States - brown nodules | ecosystem: Host-associated > Plants > Roots > Nodule...
TTAATCTAGAACTTAATGCTTTTGGGTAATTTAATCGGTTGGGAAATCGTCGACTAAAATACCCAATCGACTTTGTGATCGTTTAAATGTTTGGGAAATCGATGTTTAAACGATCCCTAAGAAATAATGATGTCATTTGGACACGAATGATATTGTCAAGTGATTGTGATAATATTGTTTAAAAAGGCTAGAATCTGTTATTTGGTCGAGAGATTGCAGCTGTTACGCTTGGTTGATGTCTCTGACCCCAAGCGAAATAGCCCTATCTCTTCTCGTTTTACTCTTGTGTCGAATAGAACAATAGTTTTACACAAACAAACAATTTATACCCAAACACTTAACGTGATGAATATTGTGAAAACACTTATGAAATACGCAATTCCCTGTGGACACGATCCTATTATACTTACGTGTAAATAGTTTTATGACATGTAAAAATCTTACATCAGTAACCAACTTTGGTTAGCTTGTTAACCAAGTTAGAAATTTTGTTTTAGTTTATTAGAGAAATTTGTTACAAAATCTCTTTGTATATAAGCTTCTCAATGCTTGTAAATACATAGAAGACTCATTCATAATCAAATATATTCAGTTAGAACATGGATCAATACACTCTCTGTAAAAAAAACATAGATCAATACACACACTTATTGTTGCTACAATGAAAAGAAGATTCACAGGTTTTAACCTCATCTATTTATGAATCATTTCTTTAAGTTAAGGAGGCTCAAATCAACACCAGCTACCCTGAGTAAGTGCTGTACATAATGCCGTAGAATCATCTTAAGTATTAATAACAAATAATTACAGCTAAAAATAAATTAGAGAATAAGTGAAACTTATTGAATTTGGTTGTCGACACAGCTCCATCAAAATCTTCACAAATCAAATTGGAGAAAACCTGGAAAACAACACACTGTTAAGTAACCTGAGGCATGGCATAGTCACTGTCCTTGAGGATTTTATCCACCTCATAAACGCATATCCTCCCAAGATACAACATGTTCTTCCCCATTATGAATCATAACCGGAGGTGACATAACAACTCAAATTTATTTCAAAGATATCAGGAGATGTAACCCAGAAACTCAATATTTTAGAGGATTTAAAGTCCAATCTTTAACATTATATTTTGCTCACGTTTGTTACTAATATTTTTTTAGAGGATTTAAAGTCCAATCTTTAACAACATTTTTTGCTCACGTTTGTTACTAATATTTTTTTAGAGGATTTAAAGTCCAATCTTTAATAACATTTTTTGCTCACGTTTGTTACAAATATTATTTTTAGAGGATTTAAAGTCCAATCTTTAACATTCATTTTTGTTCACGTTTGTTACTAATATTTTTTTAGAGGATTTAAAGTCCTATCTTTACCATTATTTTTTGCTCACGTTTTTAACAATTGATCAAAAACTAAGGAAGAGTAACTTATATTAATAAAATAATAGGGAAATATTTTTTTTTGTGTGGAAGAGATATGAAAATATGTGGCAATCTTTGTCGGTTGTATTGAGAGGAACAACACAGATGTAAAACATAAGAGCGCCTGATAAAAAAGTAACATGATTTTTGTTTTGTGCTACTTTTTTGTGAGTTTGATATGTGGTTAACGGAGGTAAAAGAGGGTTAACAGAGATGATTAGTGACATGGATCAGTAATCCACGTGTTATTTTATAATTGGTTAACAGTAAGAATAGTTGATAAAGAACTGTGTAAATTTTCTCCTTAAATTAAATTTATTCTTATTTATTTGTTACATGTGTTATTTGTATTTAAAATTTAAAATTAAGAGAATTTTTAGAAAAAAAAGTCCAACCCAAAAGTGCTGAAAAGTGTTTTTTTTTGGGTCAGGTAGCCTAGTTTTCTTTATATATAGTATAGATTTATTTGTTACATGTGTTATTTGTATTTATTTGTTACATGTGTTATTTGTATTTAAAATTTAAAATTAAGGGCATTTTTGGAAAGAAAAGTTCAACCCAAAAGTGTTGAAACGGGTAGTTTTCTTTATATATACTATAGATTTATGCTCATGTTTGTTACTAATAACTTTTTTAGAGGATTTAAAGTCCAATCTTTAACATTATTTTTTGCTCACGATTGTTAATAATTTTTTTTAGAAGATTTAAAGTCTAATCTTTAACATTAATTTTTGCTCATGTTTGTTACTAATTTTTTTTAGAGGATTTAAAGTCCTACCTTTACCATTATTTTTTGCTCACATTTGTTACAATTGATCAAAGACTAAGGAAGAATAACTTAAAATAATATGGAAATATTGTTTTCTGTGGAAGGGATATGAAAATACTTGGCAATCTTTGTCGGTTGTATTGAGAGGAACAACACAAATGTATAACATAAAAGCGGCTGATAAAAAAGTAACATGAGTTTTTGTTTTGTGCTAGTTTTTTGTGAGTTTGATCTGTGATTAAAGGATGTAAAAGAGGGTTAATGGGGACGATTATTGACATGGATTAGTAATCCACGTGTTATTTTATAATTGATTAACAGTAAGAATAGTTCATAAGGAACTGTGTAAGTTTTCTCCTTACATTAAATATATTCTTATTTATTTGTTACATGTGTTATTTGTATTTATTTTTTACATGTGTTATTTGTATTTATTTGTTACATGTGTTATTGGTATTTAAAATTTAAAATTAAGGCTATTTTTGAAAAGAAAAGTACAACCCAAAAGGTTACATGTGTTATTGGTATTTAAAATTTAAAATTAAGGCTATTTTTGGAAAGAAAAGTACAACCTAAAAGTGCTGAAAGTGGTAGTTTTCTTTATATATAGTATAGATTTTTACTCACGTTTGTTACTAATCTTTTTTTTAGAAGATTTAAAGTCCAATCTTTAACATTATTTTTTGCTCATTAGTTACTAATTTTTTTTAGAGGATTTAAAGTCCAATCTTTAACAATATTTTTTGGTCATGTTTGTTACTCATATTTTTTTAGAGGATTTAAAGTCCAATCTTTAACATTAATTTTTGCTCATGTTTGTTACTAATATTTTTTTATATGATTTAGAGTCCTATCTTTACCATTATTTTTTGCTCACGTTTGTTACAATTGATCAGAGACTAAGGAAGAATAACTTATATCAATAAAATAATATGGAAATATTGTTTTTTGAAAAAGGGATATGAAAATACTTGACAATCTTTGTAGGTTGTATTGAGGGGAACAACACAGATGTATAACATATAAGCAAATGATAAAAAAGTAACATGAGTTTTTGTTTTGCGCTAGTTTTTTGTGAGTTTGATATGTGGTTAACGAGGTAAAAGAGGGTTAACGTCGACGATTAGTGACATGGATTATAATCGACGTGTTATCTTATAATTGGATAACAATAAGAATAGTTCATAAGGAACTATGTAAGTTCTACTTAAATTAAATTTATTCTTATTTATTTGTTACATGTGTTATTTTATTTAAAATTTAAAATTAAGGGTATTTTTGGAAAGAAAAGTCCAACCCAAAAGTGCTGAAAGGGGTAGTTTTCTTTATATATAGTATCGATTATTTGTTATTTGTATTTATTTGTTACATGTGTTATTTGTATTTAAAATTTAAAATTAAGGGTATTTTTCGAAAGAAAAGTCCAACCCAAAAGTGTTAAAAGGGGTAGTTTTTTATATATTGTATAGATAAGAAAAACTTTTAAAATATTTAATAACTCAAAAATACAACAGTAAGATATATATATATATATATATATATATATATATATATATATTTTTTTTTTTTCTCTGAGTAAGAATATATTATCTCTCATTGCAACGAGTTGTTATTATTTTTTTCAGCAAATTTTAGAGTTAAGTTTATTGGACAACAAACAAATGTTCTATGAACACGTGGTTGGGAATTCGATTACCGGTTCTTTGTATGAAGAAAATTTAGTTAAAAGGAAGAGTCCATCGTGTATTCACAACAGTTTCACCGAGGAAGGTTACTCACTTCCTCATAAATCTACCTGCAGTGATCACTTTTTTAACTAGACCTATATTTATTTACAATGATTCAAGTTTCTAATAATCTATTTTTTAATCAAATGAAGTGGATAACCTTTTGTTTAAAACAAGTGAAGTATTTGGGCTCGTTTGTTACATATTAAAATAAAAACGATTTTAACATAAAATAATTTAAAGATTATATTTTATAAATTTTATGAAAATTAGAATCTATTTTGTGTTTGTCTACTGTAATAAAAATCACTTTTTTTAAGCAAATAATCTAGTTTGTTTGGATACAACTATATAAAAGAGATTTTTTGTTACAAAATTAGTTCAATCTTTTAAACCATATTTTCTCTCTCCCCTAAAAAAATCTATTTTTTTGAGAAGCTGCTCTTAAAGCTTCTCATTTGAAGCTGTTTTTAAATTTTTTTTAAATTATGATTTTTTTTTAAAATTGTAACAAATGGAAGCAAAACTCTTACAGTGGTTAGTTTTATAAAAAAAATGATTTTTTTCCTTAAAAAAGCTATAACAATTTGGCTCTTTTTCACATCATTTCTCAAGATTTCCCATTTTCTCATAATGTAACCTAATACAAAGATCACATCATTTCGCATTTTCTTTCCCTTCTCTTTTTATAACTATGCTCTTAAGTATTTATCACACCTCTCACAAGGTTTGAGCCAGTGTCAGAATCTGAGAACTAGAGTAACTTTGTACTTAAAATTCTTTCTTCAAAACCATGAATGAACCTTTTCATTGCTATTTTCCTCTTCATAACTCCAATTCTCCTTCTACTTAGAAGATCATCATCCAAAAGGGTCCCTCCGGGTTCTCTTGGAATACCCATCATTGGTCAAAGCCTAGGCTTTCTGAGAGCCATGCATACCAACACAGCAGAAAAAGGCTAGAACAAAGAGTAAAAAATATGGACAAGTTTCAAAGCTAAGTCTGTTTGGAAGACCAACAATGTTTATTCATGGACAAGATGCAAACAAGTTTATATTCACCAATGATGGTACCGAAATTGTTCACCAGCAACCTCAGTCGTTTAAAATGATCTTGGGGAGTGGTGGTTTGGTGGAAGTTAATGGTGAAGATCACAAAAGGATCAGAAGTGCACTTGTTAGATTCTTGAAGCCAGAATGCTTGAAATTGAAACAGTATGTTGGGAAGTTGATGAAGAAGTTAAGGAAAATATTTAGATGTATTGGCATGGGAAACAACATGTTAAGATATGTAACATTAACCCAATATCAAAGACTCAAGAGTAGCATTATTTTTAGTAGTACGGCAAATAAAAATGGGAGGTTATTGTCACGGAAATCGAGGCCTAACTCATCCTACAAAATCGGCTTGTACGGCGAGTGGGACTAAATCCCACCGAGTGTTGGCCGCTAACACACCCCCTCACGCTTGCTTCAGCCCATCCCAATGGACCTGAAGGGTGAACGATGCAGGAAGCCCAATGATGGACCCGATAGGCTCGGGTACCAAAGCCTAACTCATCCTTACAAAACCGGCTTGTACGGTGAAGAGTGCCTCCTTTTTATAAACTCTTCTCAAGAATCCTATCTATCCGATGTGGGACTAAATTCCACCGAGTGTTGGCCGCTAACAATTATATAACTAACTGTCTAGATAACTTGTGGAACAAGTTACTTATGTAACTAGCATTAGGTTCCTTCCATTTCTTCATGATGCAATAAAAAGTTTGTTGCTATTGATTCAAAACATGAAGAGATAGCAAAAAGCAAGTACTCAGGAGAGTCTTTGACATAGGAAGACCTTGCCAAGATGAAGTATACATGGAAGGTAGCAATGGAAACACTTAGAATTTTTCCTCCTGTATTTGGTATCTTCAGAAGGGCATTGAAAGATTTTGAATATGGTGGATACATTATACCCAAAGGGTGGCAAGTAAGCACAATCCTAATTACTTCCTTCAACAAACTCTTTTTCATGCAATTATGATACTATCAAATGAAATATAAGAGAATATATTATAGAAGTTTTGAAAATTTATTTTAAAAAATGATTGATTATTTTTTAGAATTCTAAAATAAAATTCATTGGACCCATTTACTTTCCTCTATTTATTTGGCTTAAATGTAGTTTTGGTCTCCCTGTTTTGACAAAACCGCAATTTTACTCCTATCATTTCTAATTACACTATTTTGATCCCCCGTTTATGAAATTTTGACCAACTAGCATCAAATCTGATGTCGTGGCAATAAATTAGGTGATCTTGTATGAAAAAAAATGATTGAATTACCAAGAGTATATTAAAAAATAGGGCGTCAAATTGAGTCGGGATCAATCATACAGAGCCAAAAAATGATCAATTGAAATGATACAAGGATTAGAAATGAACAATTTATTGTAATATTGTCAAATTGAATGGCCAAAATCACAGGTCGGTCAAATCTTTTAAAACGAGAAACTTAAATTTTCTGACAATTTATTCATAAGGGTTCCAACTTTAGAACCCACTCAAGGCTTACCAATTCAAATTAGGCCTAGGAAGCTTTATATGCTGGTTTGCTTAATTAAACTAGGTGTTTATGTACCTAAAGTATTGAACCTATTGGCATATTATATTTTCGTTATTGTAATGTCTAAGTTAACAAGTGTGTACCTTTTTATCTGGACCAAGATAAAAATTTGAGATGTTACAAATAATTGTTTGGTTTTCTTTTATTTTTGGAACAATGAAGTATCATAGTTTTTTAATTTAAAATGACGGCCATAAGCTATATTAGATTAGATGCTTTCACGACTGGAATATACCTATTTTTCTATTATTACATTATTTTTATTTGATTTTTAATTCATTTAATTTAATACAATACGGCATCTTCAACTTAATTTAATTTTATTTCGTGGAAGAAACACATCCTTACATATTAGCCTCTATCTCCAAATTTGTTGGCATTCAATTCAGCTATGTCACAAAAAAGATTGGTAAGTGGACAGAAAAGGTTTACACTCTAATTCCAATCGTTTCCTATATGACTTTTAAACGTTAAGCTACACCAATCCAATCAAAATACAACATACTTTAGGGACCACAAAAAAGTATAGCATCCTTTTAGTCCAAGTAACACATCAATATTGCCCTATGTATCTTTTTTTCATGAAAAATATATAAGGAAATTATGAATGAATTATTATGTGACTCAAATTCAATGTTAACGTTATTTGAGAATTACATAACACCACGCATCCTCATTGTCCACCACACTATTTGTACTTCCACAAATACATATAACTTCTTCATTCTTCCTACAACCACTACTATTTGTAGCTACACATTTTATATATCTTGCCACTAGCCCTCTTTCACACAAGCCTTTGATTCCTCTCCAACTTCTACAATGTCTTCCTTAGTCCAACACAAGTGTCTTCCCAGCTTTAACCACCAAGTTTTCACAAAGAACACTATCATCCACCGAATTCGTGTCAATTGCTCCGCCACCACTACCACTGATACTCCTGCCACTGCCACGAAGCCTAAACCTAATGCTAATCAATTGATCATTGGGCCGAAACTTGCACGACCGCCAATAAAAGTGGTAGCTGATGTTAACCGTCCAATGGACAATGACCCTAGTTTGGAATCAACATGGTCTCATCGAGCATGGGTGACAGTTGGATGCACAACTTTGCTCATTTCGTTGGGAGAGTCTATAAAGGGTTCAATGGATATGAATATGTGGGTTGAGCCCATTGTGGCAGGTTGGATTGGTTACATCTTAGCTGATCTCGGGTCCGGAGTTTACCATTGGGCCATTGATAATTATGGGGACGAGTCAACACCATTAGTTGGTGCCCAAATTGAAGCTTTCCAAGGCCATCATAAGTGGCCATGGACCATTACTAAGCGTCAATTTGCCAACAATTTGCACTCACTCGCACGTATGGTAACTTTTGTAGTGCTTCCTATCGATCTTGTTTTCCATGACCCTATAGTTCAAAGTTTTGTTGGGGTGTGCGCTGGTTGTATTATGTTTAGCCAACAATTCCATGCATGGGCTCATGGGACAAAGAGTAGGCTTCCACCACTCGTGGTAACTCTGCAAGACAGCGGAGTGCTTGTGTCACGATCGCAGCATGGGGCTCACCACCGGCCACCGTATAACAATAACTATTGCATAGTAAGTGGAGTGTGGAATGAGTTTTTGGATAAAAGTAAAGCTTTTGAAGTTATGGAAATGATATTGTATTTTAAACTTGGGGTTAGGCCTAGGTCATGGAGTGAGCCTTCTTCTGAGTGGATAGAGGAGATTGAGATTGCTTCTCAAAGCCAAGCCTAATGACCCCTTCTTTCTTCTCTTTTCCTTGTTAAAATATTTATTTGTTGCATATAATACTTGTGTGGATAGCTGGATATATGACTGTTATCTCCCTATGTTCTTTTCCCACAATTGAAATTAATAGATTTTTTATTATTTTAGTTTCAAAATAGCATTGGCCTGTATATATTACTCATAGTTCATATACATCGTAATTCCTAATTGTGCATTTGTTTTAGATTATGGTAAACACGATTTTAAAGAAGTTGATTTTAAAAAACGTTCACAAAACTTATTTATGTTTCGGAATATTGTTTTAAACATATTTAAATGGTAAAACATGGAGTAATTCTTTAAGCCAGACACTTCATTCTTTAGAAACCATTTTTTCATGTCATCGTCAAGATTTTAGAGTGATTAAAATCCTTTGTCCCTTTTACTTTTCTTCAATAAGGAAAGGTAAGCAACAAAGAAAATGCAAGTGTAACAGAGAAAAATGTTATTGACTGTCATTTGTGTTAGAAGTTAGAACAACAGAAACAAAAGTTATGACTAAACCTTGTTTTAAGAAAGCCGAAGTAGATTCTAGCTCATGTAAAATTTTCTGGTATAAGTATAGCGGATCCAATCACAGTTGAGATATAAGTCTTATTTTTTGTTTGTTACGAGACCAAATTGATCGGTTTTGAAGTTAAATTGTAATGTGCGAAATATATGCGTCCGTGGCAGCAACGAAAAAGATGCATTTATGGGTAATTTTTGCAAGTTTTTATGTATTAGAAGTGTTTGAACTTGACTGTCTAAGATCTTCCTTCCCTACCTTTAAACTGGATCAGAGGCACCATCCCCCAACCTCTATACATCTATATAATGTTTGAAAAATAAATTCATCCTCGTAATTTTAATAAAGTTCTCATTTACCTCATCTTAAATCATAAATAAACTCTCACTTACAACAAATGATAAAGTAAATAATAATTCCATAGATGTTTATAAGCTCAGGATTTTTTGCATTCGAAAAACCATAAACTTATTTCAACTGAAAAGCTTCCATTACCTAGAAACCAATCCAAACTTACTTAAGTGATACAAAATTCAAAAATATATACGAATCATTTTCAGTCAAAAGGATCCAAGAGGAATAACCAATTAACAAGCTTACAACAATTAAACATAGATCTTGAAAAATCTGACCTCAGATTCTTTTCTACTAACAAATTTACAAGGAATCAATTCCTGTCAAAGACGAAATGGGGGATACACACGGAAACCAGTACCGTCGTTTTCCATCTCTGTGGCCATCATCAATCATTGCAAGTCCCTCCTGCATGAGCCAATACCATAGTGGTTAAGTATCCATGAAATTTGAGGTTAATATTATTACATGTTATCAAATAAGGAGAGAAACAATTTTTTTAACAATAGTTTATCTTACATCAAGTAATGTATCCAGTGCATCAATGGCACGACCCGAAGTCCAAGAAAGTCTCCTTTCTACTTCATCGACAGTCACAAATCCTTGACCCTGAGGTAAACGGAGTGCTAGGTAAGTATAAAAAATTGTAATATTTCTGAAATAGCAAACTGATAGCACAATAAAAAAAAATCTACACTGACAGTATCTTTTCATGCTTCGCACAAGGAATTTAAGTTCTAACTAATGCCAATCAAACTAAACCATGCCACAGATGAAGCTTCCGATGCTAAAATTGACATATCAAATCCTCTGAACAGTGAACACCAACAGTATAGAAAGCACACATGTTACTACCAAGGCAAGACCAACAACAACAATAACCAAGCCTTATCCCACTAAGTGGGGTCGGCTACAAGACCAATAGCAAGAGAGTTCAAAATAAACTGAATACAAAAAGTTTGAAATAAAAATTCCGCCAAAACCAAAGTGTTGCCTCTATACCTAACACCAAACTCCTATAATACCGGATTTTCGTGATGTGATATTAAGAAGTAAGGGCTTTCCTAATTATTAGATGAATTTCAGTAACATAGTTAAAACAAATCATGTAACAATTAAAAATATAGATTGAAGATTGAAATAATGGATCATGTATGACCTAACTTTGCTGCATGCCTTTTTCCTCTAGCAACAAACTACACATAAAAAAGGCATGCCACAGATATTTACATGTTACTTGATACACTAAAGATGAAGTCATTAAGCAACTTCCACACTCATAAGCTATAAAGATAACATCAACAAACTAGGGTGCTGCTTGGATAAACAACTCAATTAAACACTTATAGCATAGCCTCTTATCATGTAAGTGTTTATGTATAAGCCATTTCCATAACAAAAAATAAAATAAAGTTAAATGGATTTTATATAAGATACAAGCTGTTTTCATAAACTATCCTGGACAGCTTATAGGCATCATAAGCCGTTTGGTTTATGATACGTCAGTAGATAACCTCAAATAAATCAATCCAACCAGACCCTAGGTCTATACCATAACTATACTGTTTGATCTATTTATCAATGAATCAAAACAATCTGATTTATCCACATCGTACAATTACAGGCCATGCACAAGAAAGTTCATAATCTCGTTACTCTTAAAAGCAGAAAAGTGGAAGAGGCAGGTAAACACATGTATAATTAAATCAGTATATCCAAACAAGGAGAAATAAGTGCTACCTGGGCAAGTTCAAGAATTTCATTGTGGTCTTTGTTCAGCTCAGTTGGAACCGAACGGACAAGTTTTTTCTTTCCAACAGAAATAACTTCAAACCCACTACCAAGAACCTGAAATATTTGTGACACATCAGTATGCAACACCAAGGATCAACCAGAATGCATGTAACAAATCTTTCAGTATGAGGACACAGACATACTATTCCGAAATACATGCAAGTCAGAATGATCATATGTAATTTATTTGATCCACATCCATAAATAGTAATAGTCAAAAATTGGTTTAAGGGCATGGTAAAGCACAAGACCTTCAGCTTACTGATAGCACGCAGGCAATCATCCTCGGAAACAACTCCACGATCACTTTTTCTTCTCTGGCGAAGGAGTTGACAGAGTTCTTGCAGATTGATCAGTCCACCGTTGAGGGGTCTAGTAGCCAAGCAAATGTCCACAATTTGAACTCCTGTCTAGCCAAACAGCTCGTCTTAGAAAAGAAATTACCATTCTAAGAAAAGAGTGAAATTAAACATCTCGGGTTTAATTAATAAAAAATAAAATCTGGAATGGTCAATTAAATTAAAGATGAAGTGTTTAACAATTGAAACTATGGAATTATAATGCAATGTGAAATAAAGTGTTTACCAACCAAGTTCATAATAGAAATCACCAATTCCCAATAGCTCTGCCCAAAACCCCTTATTCGATGCCAATGGATCTACTCCAACTTTTGCACACATTTCATGAAATTGTGATCTGAATGCAGGGTTCTTGCGTATGTCATTCTGAACCAGTGATACCAACAATTAGCGCTATTTAATCTAATCATTAATTGCAAAAAAGGACACAAAAAATATTCACGAGACATGAACAAAGTAAGTTGTTGATCAATCTTGCCCCTGAAGTTTCAAGTCCTCAAATTATTCAAGTAAGCCCCTGAACAAAACTCTATTCACATGGAAAAGCTGAGAATAACCTCTCAAACATTATACCAATTCCATCAATTAGCAATCAACCAACATCATTCATAGCAAAAACTACATTAAGCTTATCCCACCGGCATGTTATGATTACAATCACACAGTTAACTACTAGAATCAGTTATGACTGTTAGCAAATAGCGCTGTGCATCCCAAGTCACATGGTGTGTGGGAAACTATATGCAATGATATAAACAACAAAGTTATACTATGTCCAGATGTATTTATAACTAGGGCATGGACGCTCATGTGCTACATCTTAAATTCGGGGTAGACAGACTCCTATTAAACTCTGTGTCTGCTAGTTAATCTACCTTTGCAGTCTACTTCGATAATGTCAAGGTAGAGGTGGTATGCCTTAAAAAATTTCTGTGCGGACTAAGAAATAGTTCATATAGTGTAGCAAAATTTTGAACAAATCACTATTGTTCTGCAATACGCTATTTAGTACAAATTATTGTCAAATAGCGGCGCCCGCAATATAGCACGTTAGTGAAGCAGAATTTGAACAAACCACCATTTCCTACAACACTGATATTTTCAGCCACAACTTCTAAAATTAACCTCAATTTTTTTTTTTTGAAAGAGCAAAGATAATTCAATAAAATAAAATGAAAGCACAAGGTGTGCAATCACAAAAGATACAGCAACAACAGAACCGCACAGTACTCAAGCAAACAAAACTAATCCAGCAAACAACACAAAACACACACCAAATGATCAGATCCACACTGCCTGAGCAACAAGGAAATCTGCTAAAAACCTCTCTACAAATAAATGATAACAGCACCAATAACAACTATCAGAGCTGCACAAGTAGGCTAATGCTAAGAAGCACCCCTGCCCACACCACCAAAGGACTAAGCACTCCAGCCAACAAAACCCCATGAGATTCTTCCTGACAATTCCGATCCAACACAGCCAGGTCCACAATTTTAAAGAAAATTCCCAATATGGATCTTCCAATCCAGTGCATCTCAGACAGGCCACATATAATTACGAACAATCAACCTTCGAACAAACCTCAAAAAGGATAAGAACAAATAAAAGTATTACACTTGCATCTTAGGATCTCGCTCCAAGCCACCAATGAGCGCCCGGTCAACAATAGCAAAGACCAAGCAGGCCTTCTAATGGACCGGCAACTAACGGGCAAGGATTTTGAGATACAACCAAGATAGAGCCTAAATGCCGCAACCAACGAAAAGAAACCTGTCACGCCAATTAACATCTTGCAGCCACAGAAATTAAAATCTATACTAACCTTCCCCTCCTGCTGCCGAAACTACTGATATGAAGCCTGTCTAAAATACCAAAGAGTGGGACATCCATACAGGAACAGACGCACACAGAGAGGCACCTGTAGATGTTATACAACACCCAAACCTGATCGACCACTTCAGACCACTCCGCTATATCAGATAGTGCGAGACAACAACCTTGCTCCCTGACCAAAGAATGCAATAACCACAACAAGTTGCAAGTCCACACATCCGAGACATGCTCTGGGATTCACAAACCACTGATCCATATTATAATTCATTCTGTTTGCCTTGAATCTCAACCTATTCCACGAGTACCGCTTTACAGATTCAATAATATTTTCCAGAACAATCTCTTTGATTTTGAATAGTTTGTCATTCCTTGCCTTCCAAATACACCAAATGCCAGCAAACCAAATCACACCAAGACTGCGAGCCAGAATTCTCCTGCTGCCAATCAGTTCTTCAAATTGATCTAAGTGTACCAGACCTTCATTATGGTATGCTGTAAACGTCCCAAGCCACTTGCTAATCAAATACCAAGTACCTGCAAACACCGGGCACTCAAAAAAGAGATGAGTGACAGATTCTTCGGCTCCACATTCACCAACACACCCTATGGACCCCTGATCAATAACGCCTCTCTTAAAGAGATTATCTTTAGTAGCTACTCTATTTTGAAACACTCTCCAAGCCAAACACGAAACTTTTGATGGAACTGCTTTATGCCAAGCCCTCGACCATGAAGGATCAGTCGAAATATTGAAACTTGACATGATTTTCTTATGTCTCCTTTACTGAATGCTCATATCTTAATTCCCCACCCCTTAAGCCTAAATTACATGTCTTTCCACCATAACGAACTCCTATTAACATCATTTCTGATCACCCCATCCCTGACCCCATATCTGTTGACCAAAGCTCTATACCATAAACCCTCTCTAGCCTCCCTAATTTTCCACTCCCATTTGCTAAGAAGAGCAATGTTGAAAACCCTCAAATTTCTTATTCCCAATCCAACCACATTTGAATTTGGGTGGAAGGAACCCAAAACCAAACCCAAGTGCCAAAAATCATCAAACACAACAAGTATACAAAATTAATTTTTTTCCAACACCCAGAATTCAAAATCAATTTTTTATAACAAAAACCAATCAATCACTAAAAATAAAGAGTTGGGTTTGAATCAAAATTACAACCTTGTGTTTTCGAGCAAAATCTTCAAGCTGAGAACGAAAAGTAGAAAGCTGTTCCTTCATCATATCAGTTCTGATCTTAGCAACATTTTCACCCAATTTCTTGTATTGATCCCTTGCTGCTGCAGCTGTTTGTAACCCTCCAATTCCAGGTCTCCTTCTCATTTTCAAAAATTCTAGATTTTGCAACAACAAAAAATTGGGGTTTCACAATTGATCAAATTTTTTCAATAAAGCAATGAATTGAAAAAAGTACCAAATTTTTTGGAGATTAAACAAAAGGGTATTGAAAAAGTATATAGAGTATTGTGTTGAACTTGATTGAATTCAGAATATAGATGAATTTTGGGAATTAAAAAAAATTAAGAAAAAAAAAACGAAAAAATTTTAAATTTATCAGAGCCTGGTTTCGATCCAGGGACCTGTGGGTTATGGGCCCACCACGCTTCCGCTGCGCCACTCTGATCTGCTACAATTAATTTACATCTTATATTATATATTCTAAATTAATCAATGTGCTTTAGTTAGTGTCGAGTGATATTTTGTTACTTTCGCTATAATCGGTAGGGGTGAGCACAAAATCCGAACCCTCCCACCAACTGATATATCCGAGTCACCCGCAGGTTCATCGGGCGGGTTAAAACGGGTCTCGGGGTGAAGAAATGCTAAAAAATAGGGTATGTGTGGGTTTAGATGGTCGGGCCCGGTTTTTACAAATCTGAAACCGTGTAAACCGAACCCGACCGTCCTATAAAAAAATTTACTCCACAAAGCCCAATCCATTATACATATCACCCTCAAATATATATAATTCCTCATCTCTTCTTGTTAAATTTTTTATAACGTG
>Ga0228711_1007909_pt1 | contig 15184 bp, 6 predicted proteins | sample MedpolnodulmetaG_2_FD_177996 | JGI IMG/M metagenome (GOLD analysis project Ga0228711, IMG submission 177996) | Root nodule microbial communities from Medicago polymorpha collected in Santa Monica, California, United States - brown nodules | ecosystem: Host-associated > Plants > Roots > Nodule...
TTAATTTATTTTTTTTTTTTTTTTTACGGATTAAATCAAAACCTTATCTTAAAGGTAGATGTATAATAATAGTTTAATTCAACTTAGTCCCAAAAAATTAAGGATAAATTTGTATAGGAGTATTTTTAATCATTCAAAAGAAAAAGTCACGCCATAAAAAAACGCATTCCCTTTGTAAACTATAGATATATTGGTGTACCTCTCTTTTGTGTATTATATAAACGATATTAAATCATTTAATTTTTTTTTTGAAGAATAAAAAATGAAATATATTAACACTGGCAATGGATCCTCTTAAGCACGAGGTGTATTAAAGAGGCCACCCCAAAAGGAATAAATAGTCGATGCATAATTACAAAGAAGAGGTTAGTCGATACCCAAACACAGTAACGGGTTCGACCACCAGTTATGATTGCCATAAACAAAATTGACATTGTGAGCTTTAAGCCACCAAAGAGAATGATATTTAACTTTTTCTAAAAGATCTATCATGGTAGTTTGAGTATTCTCAAAAACCTGTTGTTACGTTCATTCCAAACTATCCACACACCCAGAAGCCACAAAAGCTGCATAAAAGAACGTCGTTTTCGTGACATTCCAATGAAGTTAGTAAACTGAAAGAAATGATCATGTAATGTAAACGGATCAACTCCGGAAATGCCCAACCAGTTCCTTGTATGCTGCCATATAAAACTAAAGTATGCACAATGAAGAAACAAGTGAGTTGCCGATTCGTCAAACCCACAACCCGCCACACACGTAACATTTGCTTGCTGAAGAATGCGCCGCCTGAAAAGATTAAATTTCGTGGGCAGCCTGTCTTGAAGCAATCGCCATGCGAGGATAGAAACCTTCAGGGGTACCTGCTTATGCCACACAAGCTCTCCTGCTGCATCAATCATAGGAGCCGACTGATAAGTTAGAAGATGATAGGCTCCGCGCACTGTATAGCCTCCCACAATATCAGGGAGCCACTGCCACCTGTCAAAGACATCAGTTTGCATAGCAAAATTGTTAAGTAAAAGGCGACACTCGCCTAACAACTCCTCCCACGACCACAACCGTCTCCTCCATCTCCACGCATCTCCCCTACCTCCCAACCACGCATAAACATATCAGCCACCGTAATGTGCTTATTCAAAGCTAAGCCAAATAAACGGTCAAAACGCCTGCACAACGGAACATCTCCTAACCATCTATCCTGCCAAAAAAGAGTATCTGAACCATCTCATACCCTCCTCTCCACCCTATCAGCGAACCATCCCCCTCCATCAACACCAATACCATCCCTAATCTTCACTATCTCCCTCCACCAAATAGAAACACTCCGGCCCCCCTACCTCCAACCTTCCATCCTCCTCACCATATCTCGCCACCAAAACCCTATACCATAACCCGCCTCTATCAATCAACATTCTCCAACACCACTTACCTAGCAAAGCTAAATTAAATTCTCTCAACTCTCTCACCCCCAAACCCCCGTACTCCTTTCGAGAACATACATAGCTCCAAGCGATCCAGGAAATTTTCCTATTAAATCATTTAAATTGATAGATTGTATCGATACAATACAAATTTAAAGTCGTTAAAAATAAAAAGGATGAATTTAAAAACAAACTCACAACATTCATGCTAATAGCATAAAACAAAAGAGTGTATATGCATACAAATATGACTACATTTAAACCTCCGCAATACTCATGTCTCCGGATCTGCAATGTTGACAATGTCAACTCATTGATTGAATCTGCATTTGATCAAAGTTAATCCTTCAACTTGAATCAAATAAACATCGCACTAGACGAGAAATAAAAACACGATGCAGAAAGATGGGAAATCAAAACAAACAGAGTAGTGCTAAGACGACGAAATCATAAAAACAAACGGATAAAGACTGAAACTATTTGGAAACCAATTATTTAACTAAAAGAGAAAGAAAACTTGGAGCAGTGATTCTAGGTTAAAATTGACCATAAAACATCTATCTTCGATAGACCAAGAAAAAAAAAGTGGTGACAACTATGATTTTCGAAGGAAAAAAGAGAGAGAAAGAGAGAAGAATGTGTATTATATATTACTATCGAAAAGACGAGCACTCACGTGTCCATCTCTTATTTAGAAAGAGAAAAAGACAACTCAAAAGAGCTTAAATGAGTTTTTTTTTGAAGGAAGCTGAAATGAGTTATTTTCTTTATATATAACATACATTATTAAATGAATTGTTAGAAATTTTATCACAATAAACTTGAGGTTGAGTACTATAGTGCAAGGTTTATACCCACGCCTATGGGTGTACAAATTGACAGGGTAGGCGCGGTTGTGTGTATCTTACCTGGTCCTACTATTGTTTGTACATATATCAATTTTTTTAGGCTCGGACCTCATCCCCTTAACTTGATAAAGCTTGACGAGGGACGAGTTTAATAAGAATGGTCTTTATATGACAAGATCATGTTGGTCCCTAGTCATCATATAGTAATTATTGATATCTAAAAAAAGTTTATCATATTAATCCACTTGAGTTGATTTAATGGTGTTGGCTCGAAACTTTGAAGTGTGTTCCTCTCGAAGTCTCAGGTTTGGTTCTCTCTGTTTTTAAATTCAGCGAGCTAGTTTGACATCTTAAAAAAAATCATGTTAGCCTAAATAGGTGATTAGGTTTAGTCGAGGAAACCCCCTAACCGAGAGAAGGTTAAATGGAGGCTAGAATAGCCAAGCAAGGAAGAACATATTCTTTCTCGAGTCTAGTGGCTAGGAACGTGGGTATGAAAGATCTCAGATTGAGTTAAAGCGCATGTTTATAACGTCACTAACCAAGAAGAGCGATGGGAGAGGAGACACTTTCGTGGGGAGCTGCAAACCAATGATTTTGTCAACGAATCATGTCGTGAAAGAGGAGACTAAAAGCCAAACTTGGGGCGCTACAATCCCCTCAATGAGGAAAACCAACACACTACTCGCGAAATAAGACGAGCAGATGTTGAAGGTAATTAAGACACATCCAATCAAATACAAAGCTTAATTTGCTATTTTTATCTCTTTATCAATATGTATTTATCTACCTTTTTTACGTATGTCTTAGTCTAGTAGCTCAAAAGACAAAAATAACCATACTTAATGTTCTAATGGAGTAGTTAAAAATTCCAAAACTAGCTTCAATCGTTTGAAGAAAGGGAATTACAGTCGAAGATATCAACCGAACCTCTGTTAAATTCTTACTTCATCAATAGTAATAGATAATTTACATAACATACTAATAATTGTCTTAGCAATATTTTATAAATTTATTTGGTATAACTACTTCAATCCTGTATCAACACAAGGTGCAATACAACTATTATGCTATAGAATAGAGACTACTAATATAAATTTTAAAATAACATATACAATGTAACATAATAAAATAAGTCACACCCAATAAACCAAATAAAATAAAAAAAATGTTAACAAATGTCATAAATACATTGTTTAAGCATTTAAAAGTAGCAACTTTTATATTGGAAATTGTACGATTATGACTTTAACAAGTATTTGACTTGTATTTTTAAGATATAATTTCTTTTTGTGCGTTCCTTAAACAATATCTTTATGACACTTGTTAACAAGAACCATAAAATAGTTTATAGTATCAAATGTGAAATCTCAGTACGGAGGGAGTATGCAATGAGTTACACAAGTAAAAAAATCTCGTGTGTCCTGAAGAACTAATGAGACAGGTGACCCAAGTGTCAAACCATACCGATCCCTTGCTATACCGGTCAAGTCCTTGGACACTCCTTTGTCTTCATTTCATTTTCGGGTAAGAATCATAATTGACCGATATCTTACGGGACATGATGAGTTCATGACATGCAAGGCTGATAATGAACCAAATCTGTTTAAGCCTCGATTCGATAATTGATTAGTTGAATATAGTTTATGAATCAAATGAGTTGAATTTGAGTTTAAAATTAAATTTGTTAAATAAATGATTTTAATTTGAGGTATGAATAGTTCGACTTGTTTAGTTAATGAATCAATTCCATATAAATAATATCTCATCTTTTACATTAAAAATCCTCTCATCTAATACATTAAAAAGACTGAGACTATAAATCTTTTTCATGGAAGATTGAGATTACACTTAGAAAGCCAAGAGCCAGGATAAAATTAAAGAGAGAAAGAAAGAATAAACGTAAAAGAAAAATAAAGAAAGAATAGAAGCAAGTAAATTACACATGTTGTAACTCCCACGGTCCAATATTGCCTGATTGTAGCTCCAGTGTTGAGTTGAGTTTATATGGCGACAAGTAAATGAGATTGTTTATAGTTTAGCAAAGACAACCACATTATCAGCTAGTTTTGAGATCTTAGTTAAAATATTAGATTGTATTGAACACATCCTTATTAATAAAATGGTATAGTTTCTCTTCTTAAAAATAAAAAAAAACTACTAAAATTGTGCTATATTTCTCTATTTCTTATGCGTGAAAAATAAGAAAAGGGACGTAATACAATGCGCTTTTATTTTTTTTAATCAACTTGAGAGAGAAATTAAAGTTTTCCTAAAAAAATAAATAAGAAGAAAAATTAAAGTTGGACCTAGTTTTAATTATAGTGTATTTTCTTTTTTCTTTTGTTCATGAAATTTTCTTCAAGCTATTAAAATGAACCTATCGAGTTGTTCATGAGCATGAATCATGTTGAACTCGAACTTAAAAAATAGTTTGCGATAAACTTGAGTCGAGTTTTGAATCGATATAAATATGCATTGACCTTCTCGTTGTTGCTTCCTCTTGGTCAATACTGTTAGAAACAAATAATTAAAAAATAAAGAGTGAATTACACCCTCCTCCTCTAAAAGAAGCTTGAATTACATTCATCTTCTCTCTTATGTTAAAATATACATTTTCATCCCTTGAAATGTAAAACATATACTCCCCTCCCCTATGTGATGCTTGAATTACAACCCTTCCTTTTATCTATTTAAGCACTAAACTTTAATCTATTTTAGCATAAATAAATATTTTTATGATACCTAGTAATTTCGGACCACCATTTAAGAAAAATAAATTAATTTACATATAATTAAAATATAAAATGGAGGAGAGTCAGATTAAAAAAGGTAGATGAAGACTTAGGAAAACTATTAGAGAAACCACTAGAAAAGATTTAGAGGTCAATGAGTTGGATCCGAATATGGTTTATGATAGAACAATATGACGTCATTTGATCCATGTAGCCGACCCCACTTAGTGGGATAAAGCTTGGTTGTTGTTGTTGTATAATTAAAATGTAAATGATAAATAAATTTAAATATTTTGTTATTAATTTTTATAATTAAAATATAAAAATCACTTTAAAAAACCATATTTAGTCGACTTTTTTAAATAACCATATTTAATCGACTTTAGTAATTTTCCACATATTTTAGTTTTATTCTGTGTTGCTTCGTATTTTATAATAGAGTTTAAAACAAGGTGTTAATGAAATTGTGAATCAAAAATAGAGAAAAGTGCACATTCAAATTTTGATTATATTAAAATGGATCCGCAATACTGTTTTTCTTCGGAGTGTGCTAGATTTTTTATTTTTTTTTTGCTAAATTATTAGAAATAAAAAATTATTAAGGAAGGAAAGTGTAGATTTTAGCATAAGAAGAGAGTGGAATGCAATTCAAACTTCTCTTAAAGGGAGTGAGTGAAATATTTTCTAATATATTTTGCATAAGAGAGGAGAAGAGTGTATATTTAAACATAAGAGGGACATAAATCTTTCAAAAAAAGAAAGTGTAATTGACTCAATAATAAAACAGTACATAACATAACTTTTTTTTGAACCTACAAATTGTCAACATATCATTTTCTAAGTATAAACATTTAGCAATAATTTTCACATTGCATGGTATATGGTAACGAAGACCAAAATTATAAATATTGGCTCAAGTATCCCTAAAAGAAAAAATATATTGGCTCAAGCGTTTGCTACATGATGCACTAATTATAAACATTTTAAATTTACTCCATTAAAAAAACATTTTAAATTTACTTATGTTTTTGTCTTTCTGTTTTTGTTGGCAAGAATGATAAAACTGTAAAAAATAAATAAGTGTAAGGTATAAGTTGAAGAAAAATATATTACACCAAAACACAATATTTTTTAGGGTTGAATAAGTTTTTCGTCCCTATAATTATAACAAATTTTGATTTTAGTCCCTAAAAAATAAAATAGAATATTTTCATCCTCACAACAAAATTTATTTTGTCTTTGGTCCTTAATGACCAGTTTACGTTCATATGAATGTCAAAATTATAACTCTTTTATGACTAGGATGTATCCATGTTATATCCGTTTATTATGTTCATAGGCTTAAATGCACTTTTCACCCCTATATTTCAAAAAGTTGCAATTTTGACCCCTTAAAAAAAGGATTATTAGACCCCCTAACTTTTGTTCATCTTTTAAATCACTGATTTTGACCAAGTCAAAGCCTAGGTGGTAGGTCACTGAACTGATTTGGGCAAACAACTGTGTGATTTTTAATTTAAAATAAAAAAGAAAAACCACGCGTGTATTTGATGAATTAAAAAAATAAAAGGAAAAAGAAAGAAGAAAGAAGAACGTGACTTCTTCTCAATTTTCCCCCACATCTCATATAATCAGTGTGATTCCACTACAAAATATTAACCTACACAATATTAAAAAAATCTAAAATTATCTGTCGGACTACCATTCATTAAAACAGACGCCTTTGCCGTACCAACACATTCCAAGATCCACTTCCAACACAACCTTGGAAAATTCATATTTGCCATTACAGAGTCTAAATCGTATGCCTTTTCGAAGTCAACTTTAAACAAAAGTAACTCTTTTTTCAACCGAGTCGCTTCATCAACCGCTTCATTAGCAATTAAAATACCATCTAAAATTTGTTTCCCTTTAACGAAAGCCGACTGTGACTCAGATACCACACTACCGATCACGGACCGTAGTCTGTTTGCAAGAACCTTAGCAAGAATCTTATGCAGACTTCCAACCAAAGATATAGGTCGAAAATCATTCAACCTTTGCGGACTATTCACCTTCGGTATAAGAGCAATAAACGTAGAATTTAAGCCTTTTGACAGCTTGCCGTTTCGATGGAACTCGACCATAAACTGGAGCAAATCATCTTTCAATAAACTCCAAAATTCCTTGACAAAACCGAAGCTAACTCCGTCAGGGCCCGGACTCTTGTAACTGTCGCAATCCCAAACAACTTGTTTCACTTCCTCAATACAAAACGGCTTAGTTAACGTCCTGGCCTCTATAAAAGATAGTTTTCGAAAATTGAGTCCCTCTACACCTGGCGTCACTACATCCCTGGATTGAAAGTGGTTTGAGAAGTGAATGAAAACAGCCGCACGAATAGCATGAACCCCATCAACATTACCGCCATCAGCAGACACCAGGTGAATATTATTATGACGTCGACGTTGAGACATATAGTTGTGAAATTTTTTTGAATTTGCATCCCCCTCCTTCAACCAATTCATCCTTGATTTCTTCCAATGAATAATATTTTGCAAACGAGCCGTAGAGTGTAACGAGACAGATAAATCACGAAGTTCGGTAGCCTCCGTTTCCTGAAGATCCACAATTTCAGCTTTAGCATCTAAAACAGACATTTCATCGACATGTAACATCACCGAGACATGGTCAGAGAGACCCCGTTGATAAGCAACCTGAATACAATGCGGCCAAGTGTCACACCACTTATTTGACAACAAAAATCTATCAAGTCGGCTCATGGAGACACCATCACCTCTATACCAAGTAAACGAACGTCCACAGATACGCAAATCAATTAACAGGATGTCGTGAATGAATGTGTTAAAAACCTCCGCATCTGTGTGTTTGAGAGCCATGGCTCGACCCTTCCTTTCATCAACACTACGCATCGAATTAAAGTCCCCGAAGACACATATGCATACATCAATATTATTTTGAATATGTAACAACAAATTTCCCCATAATATCTTTGTAGCCTCTGAGTCACACGGTGCATAAACATTTAAAATAACAAAGTCTTCACCAGTAAGTAAAACCTTACCCTTAATAACCAAAACATGACGGAAACTAACAGAAGACGTCACCTCGATCCGAGACATATCCCACACTGTAACCAGACCACCAGAGGCACCGATGGACGGTTGGTACGACAAATTATGCACGCCGTCGCCCCACAAAGATTTAACCAACTGCTCATTCATAAGTTCCAATTTTGTCTCTTGTAAACACAACACGAGAGGGTTTTTCTCAAGCACTAACCTTAGCACCTCCGCCCTCTTCTCACCACCACCCAACCCCCTCACATTATAAGTAATAATCTTCATAGAAGCCTCCCTCACCTAACCCGCGACTCCTCCGACACCCTCAAGACTCTCCCGCAACACCCTCAAAACCCACCTCCTTCCCACTTAACTTCTCTATACCTCCTTCTGCCCTCCACTCTCTCCTCCCTCCCCTCACAAGCATGTTGAAACTATTAGAAGTATCACAGTTAACCTTCACCCCCACTACCTTTCCCAGCTCCCTAACATCCTCCTTAACCTTGTCCGCCTTACCATGTAAATGCAACCAATTTTCCCAATCATTAGTACCTGATATGAAACCTGTTGTGTTTGATTTTTTAGATGAATTGGATGTTAAAGCTTCTGAAGGCCTTGAATTATTATGTGTTGCCCGCATTCTGGTCTTGCATTTTTGTTTCTTTAATAACCGCATAATTTGCTTTCGATCACTAGCTTGCAGACGCGCTATTTTCTTCATAAAACCGACTGAATGAAGTGCCACTCCACCTTTCTTAATCGCTGCTAGCTTACCTGAATTAGCTGAAGGCCTTGAACTTGCTTTCGACTTTCTTTTGACAACCGTGTCTGCCTTGCTAGATGAGGAAAATATGACGCCTCCTTCTGATATTGTTTTATGGTCCTCAATCCAATCTATGCTCCACGGTCCCTTCTTGGTACAAGGTTTCGCCAAAGAATCAATTATCGGTTGCTTATTCATCATGATGTCGTTAGCGGAGGCTGCTACTTGATGTACCGGTTGTAAAATAAGGGATAATTGAACCTCAAAAAATTCACTACCATAGTCCTGGACTCCGCTGTTCGGCGCTGCCTTATTTTTGTGAGACACATCAACATTATTATCATGTTTGCACCATTTAGTTTGCAAATCGGTGACAAGGTCATCCAACTCCCATTCTCCCTGAACCTCATCCAACCCTTCAAGATTGATGTTTTGTGGTCTATCCTCCGGTATTGAATCTGGTTCTCCTTCCGACATGAAAGCATCCTCACCCAAATTACACCCTCATTCTTCCACTAACTTAATAGCATATTACCTCCCGTCAATAATAAAATCAGTCAACTTGTTCACTATCTCAATTTCTGGTGTAACGACAAGAATACGAGCAAAGTTTAAACGTGCTTTATCCGCTGTGCATTCATCAACGTAAAGAAAACGTCCAATACCAAAAACACAAAGCCTAAAAAAAGTATCATTCCAAGCGTGCACTGGAATACCGTAAACTCGCAACCAAGCACCACGTTCATAACGGATCAAAGAGTCATACCACTTATGGAAATTATAGAATAACATACCAAAAAATTCAGACGCCCCTTTAAGCACTATCGAAAAAGCATCTCCACCGGTGCAATGTAGAAAAACTCTATCTCCCCCTAAAGGAGTAATAGAAACGTTAGGAAACCCGACATCTTCTATACGTTGTTGAAAAGACAATGTTGAATCCCCCACCTTTATATGAGAAACCATGCCTGAAGTCGCCCATTCTCTATCCTCCTCGCAAGATTTAAACACCAGAATGAATTGTGCTGCCGATATTTCTGTTGGAATAGTGACTGGTTTCAGCTTACCAACAACATTCTTCTTCTCCAGCCGCACATTTCCCTTGCCATCGCCACCACTCACAGCCTCCTTCTCTCTCACCTTACCAGCCTTCCCTTCCTCCCTCGAAACCCCTACCACTGCCCCCGAACCTTCCTTCCCCGATCTGACTCTCTTCCTCCTTTCGAACTCCCTCACCGGCACCACAACAGACCCCACCGTAACCTTCTGCACCTTACCATTCTGAACCGACTGCAGCTCACCCTTGATTGCACCATTAACAGTCACACCCTTCCTGGGCACAACCACATAAACTCCCGTTCAGCCATCGTCACACCCGGCTTTGACTTCGCAACAACAATGTCGTTGTGTGCAAACCTATCGAACCTCGCCTCCTTTGCTAAAAATCGACACTCCCCCATCCAAACATTATTCAAGGCTTGTAGCAATTTGCTTTTATTCTTCACATTAACAAACCTGACGAAACCGAATTCCTGACCTCGAGAATTTCTATGACGTGCCACATACAAATCAGAAAGAATCCCGCAAACTTCAAATTCCTGACGTAAACGAAATAAAGGCAGATTCTCCAAAAAAATTGTGACATAGAAGGAAGCTTTGTAACCGTTCCTGTTGTCGACCATCACCAAATCATTTTCGTGCCATTCTGCAGAAGCCACACGACCTCCCACAAAGTTGGAGAAGCCGTCGCCATTCCTAACCCTAACCTCCTCCCGTTGCCTGTCAAAAGAAATATCCTTGAAACCGCTATCAGAACCTTGAAACCAATGTTGTCCGTAACCTGTCGCCGTTCCTCGCTGACCGTCTGAACCCCTTGACCTGTCCCGTCCTCTTCAAACCAGTTTCGTTGCTTTCCTCTTCCTAGACCTCACCACATTCCAATTTCCCCTATCCCCCTATTTCTGCCACCCTGGCTGGACCCCGTTCCCCCCCCCCCCCCGTGATATCTCTGTGCTGGAGAATAGCTCCGACGCGGTTGACCGTGGCTAGCCCAAGGGTTTCCGCCACTCCTACGCCCAAAGCCTCTCATTCTCCCGTTTTTATATTTCAAAAATGTTAAAAAGATGTCAAAATTATATCCATTAGGGACCAAAACTAAAACAAAAAGAAATTGCTAGGATGAAAACATCTCATATAATATTTTAGGGACTAAAATCAAATTTGTTATATTTATAGAACAAAAAACTTATTAAACTCTATTTTTTATAGGGTTAATTAAGTTTTTCGTCCATATAAATATTCACAGTTTTGTTTTTAGTCCCTACAAAATAAAATCACACTTTTTAGTCCCGTGACATTTTCCTTAAGCATTTTAGGGACCAAAAATGTTGATGGAAATTTTTTACAGGGACTAAAAATGCTGATGAATTTTTTTTACAGGGACTAAAAATGTTGATGGAAAATTTTATAGGGACTAAAAAATGTGATTTTATTTTATAAGGACTAAAAACAAAATTATGAACCATTTACTCAATTAACCCTTTTTATATATAATGTCAACATAATTTTATGTGTCCAACCTTATTCCTATGATTGTGAAATGTTCATATTTTAATTGAATTTAAGCAATTTTTTAATTGATGATTAAATAAAATGATAAATTAGTTTAATTGGAAGGGTAAAATTGAAAATAAAAAATCCAAAAAAAAAATGCATTCCCTATATATATATTGGTAAATTTAATTTATATATACGGTCAATGTATAAAATTTTATACATGCATCTAATGATATGAGTTAAATATTCATATTTAAAGCCTATTTGGTTTGACTTATTTTTGAACTTATAAAAAATAGTTTATGCAAATAAATAAGTTTTTATGTTAATTCATAATTTTTCACTAAAAAAATTGTATCTTCATAAACTGTTTTTTATAAACAACCCTAATAAACTTAAGAATAATACATAAAATGTTAAATTACACCAGATGTCCTTTAATTTATTTATTTATAACAAATTGGTCCTTAAAGTTTATTTAGTACCACTTAAGTTCTTTAAGTTAATTAATTGTAACACATTAGTCCTTTATGTTTTTTTCATACCAATTAGGTCCTTTAAATTATTTAACCGTAATAATTTGAGGGATTTCAGATCTTAAAAATGTAAGTTATTCGGGACCTAAAAGTTACAATTAAATAACTTACCTAAGTGTTATAAAAAATACTTAAAATACTAACTTATTACAATTAAATAATTTAAAATACGTAAATGATACAAAAAAACTTAAAGGATCATAATGTTATAATTAAATAACTAAAAGGACTTTCGGTGTAATTTAACCTACATAAAAACTTATTTATTTGTATAAATCGTTTTGTATAACTCGAAAATAAAACAATCTAAAAGGGACCTTTAAATCAATTACACCCTAATAAAAGAAGACATGTAGGGGTTTGTAAGACAATGACACAAGATTGCCAACGTAGAAAGAAAGGTTAATAGTGTACAACATGATATGGCGTGATGCCTAGCTGTATACCAGTATGTCCTTTAGGCTAAGGGCAAGTGATGATTGAAGTGTTTGTGGCTGTTTTGTTGTATTGAATGACGAAACGTGTAGAGTAGGGGGGGTCACTACATGCTGTTATAAACCATTTGCACTTGCATTCCTCATGTCTTGCTGCACAAGCCAAAATTTCTTTATCTTATGTATCTGGCACTCTCGAATCCTTTCAATGATTCCGAACCTTCCGGTATATGGCAATATGTTAAAAGAGAATCCTTCAACAGGACGACCGACGTCGATTGTAGACAATAAAGATAAATATACTGTATTTCATTACTCTTAATAATCATACCATGCATTCCCTAAATTATATATTTACTACTATAATTAGCATGAAATTGCAATAGAGACATGATGATACGATAGAAGTTTGTTTGATTGTCAGGATATGACATACATAAACAAAGATAAAATATCAAACTAGATAAAGATATGCAGGATAGAAGCATAAATAAATAATTATCTTATTATTTATTTGATGCACATAGAGCCGTTCCAGTAAAATTGGAAGCTTGGCTCTAATATTAATAACTAGGGTTTAGCACTTAGCAATTAATGCAGATCATTTGGATTGTTGCAAACCTAATAAGATTAAAGAGTAAGGGATTTGTTAGGTTAAATTGCTGCTAACCTAATGCATCATTTTAGAGGGAAATTATTAGGTTAAGTTGCTACAAACCTAACAAAATTAATAAATAAGGAACACGGTTTAGGGTTTGCTATATATAGCCGAGTTTGCATGGAAATTAGGATAGTCGAGTTTGCATAGAAATTAGGGTATTCCGTTTGTAAACGTATTAAATAAGTGTACAACAACTTGTAAAAAAAAAGGTCTACAGAAACAATAGATATATACAAACGATGACACAACATGATATGAATGAAAAGCTCATCAGTGAGGAGAAATATTAGGGATTACTGCATTTTAGAGGGAATTTGTTAGGTTAAATTGGTGCGCTGCATTTTAGATGAAATTTGTTAGGTTAAATTACTGCTAACCTAATGGAGCATTTTAAAGGAAAATTATTACGGTAAATTGCTCAGACCTAACAAAATTAATAAATAAGGATGACCCCTAGTAAAAAAAAATTAATGATAATTTAAACAATTACAAATTAACAATAAACATTATTTTGATTTTAATTTGTTTTGTTGAATTTTTTTTGTTGATAGATGTGTAGGTTTGGCCTAACTTATCCATTTATTCTATAATTTTCTCAAATAATAAGTGTTTGATTTGGACCTACATATCAAAAGAAAACATTATTCTACATCCCAACAATTATATTCATATCTTACAAATAATTGAGGCGCCCATAAATTGGATGCTCGACTCCGTAAAGCTCTTTGCGCTTGCCAAGAACGACCTATTGCACATAAGATAACAAATATGCATGAAACATTATTTTATTACATAATGTTTTTGGTACACACTTCATAACAAAATAGTATAGCTTATAACTTATAACTCATGTTTGATTCTCTCAGTGTCGATCAGTAGACTAATTTGACTTCTTCAATTTTTTTTTTATCATATTCAACTAATTTATAACTTATCTCATATACAAAATTTAACCCAAAAACACAAAATAAATTAAATTTTAGGATTAACGTATCATATTTTGATGCTTCATAAAAATCTAGACTAGGAGAAGATAATATACAACTATCATATACTTACCACCAAATACATCCCTATGGTCCATGTTCAATTGATTTTGAGGCAAAATGATTTGATTAAGAGATTAAAATGACTTTCATTTTCTTTTTATATTCTATATAAAAATGATCTAATATAAATTTAGGGTGCGTTTTTAAAAAAAAATAGATTTTGTGCAAGAATTACATCTAGAGACTTTATAAAATAATTTTTTTTTGAAGTTATTTGTATTTGTTTACTATTCAATTTTTTTATTTTTTTTAACTAGTTCATGTGATACCTCCTTGTTTTTGGAAGAAAAAAAAAAAAGATTTTGAGAAAAGCTAATCCTAATAGCTTTTTTGTTTAGAGCCAAAATAATTTTTTTTGATAATTTTTTTTTTTCTAAAACTTTTAAAGAAACACTTTTTTTTACAAGATCTTAAACAAATAGTTAAAAATGGTAAAAGTGATTTTTTTTTAAAACTATATCTGAAAGTATAATTTTTTTTCTTCAAAAAACTAGTTTGTTTCTCTATCTGAATTATATAATTTGAACGACACTAATATGGAAAGGTTAATGTGAACGAAACAAAAACACATAGAATTTGAATGAAGAAGGTTTTAAAGTCACATCATCTTTGCATTTAGACAAAAATAGTGAGTATAAAATCCATTGATGATTGAGCGGTGCTTAAAAACCAAAATTTCGTGGAAAAGTACTTTTGGAGAGGTTTGAAGAGAAAGGTGGGGAGGAGTTATCTCTTTCACACACATATGTTATAATTTTTTATTATGGGAAGTGGATCAGAGTCCACACCTCAGAAATTGTCCTCAAGACAATTTATTTTTATTTTATATTTACTTTTGTTTATTATAAAATTTTGAAATTTAAATATGAATTGTCTTATTTTGATTGGACGGCTTTGAACTTCCACAATTCCACTGTTTTTTTTACTGCATCACAATACACGAGCAAAATTCTATAATATGGTGTTGAGATAGACATGAGGTGGAATGATTAAAGAGAATTTAGATTTGATATAAAGAGATTAATATACGGGCATAACCTAGTTTGTCAAATTAAAGCATTAAGTTAAGTGGAAAAAAAAAAAGAGTTAAAACATTAACTTTTTTTAGGAAATCCC
>Ga0228711_1007912_pt1 | contig 15181 bp, 9 predicted proteins | sample MedpolnodulmetaG_2_FD_177996 | JGI IMG/M metagenome (GOLD analysis project Ga0228711, IMG submission 177996) | Root nodule microbial communities from Medicago polymorpha collected in Santa Monica, California, United States - brown nodules | ecosystem: Host-associated > Plants > Roots > Nodule...
GTTGTCGCTTTATGAGTTTGGTATTTGTTAATTCATTATAAAAACGGTGAATTAGATTAGAAAGTAGATTTATATAAAATTAGGGTTTATGGCTTGGTTTGATTAGGATTATGTCATTAGACTTATCCAACAATCCTAAGACAAGAAGAGTCTACTCACTAACGTTCCTTGTAGACATAGAAGAGAAGAAGAAGAAGAAGAACATAAAATAAAGGTGAACTTTTATTCAAAGAAACAATTGTCACTTATTATTTACAAGAACAAAAGATGATTTGTTGTGTCTCTGACTTTAGGGAGTGACATATTTTTGTCCCATATTTTGTATTTTCATCCCGAATCAGCTCCTAATCGTCTTTCTTTTGCTCCAATACTAAATCTTTAGATATTTGTTCCTGAAATATAATAACTTGCAATTGAAGTAAAATAATTCTAAAAAGGAAAGAATATTAAATAAAACGAAATCGAATTTAAATAAAACAGACTCAAATAATATATTAAAAACACTAATTTATTGACTCATCATTAAGCATGTTAAAAAATTTAAGGTATATGGTCTGTTATATGTTTATTTTTTAGGTTTGAGTCTGATCTTTCAAAAGTTTGATATGATATGTTAGTCTGCTTAAAAACGTATTTCATATGAATATATTTAAATAAATAATATGATCCATGTTTAAATGCACCGACAAACTAATAGATCAATGAGATTAAACTTTCTTTTTATATGTAACATGACATTAGAGAATTTAACTATATATGAGATTAAAAAAAGTTGAAATTGTGTTTTGGGAATAGGTCAGACCGACCTACAGAGTCTACGATCTAGCTTAAGTAAAACATGTGTGGATCGACCTGACGTATATTTTTGTCAACTTAAACAATTATCCTCTCTCTATGACAAAAAAAAGTTAGAACTGACCAATTTTTCTCCAAAAAACCAAGATATATATCAAGCAATATATTAAGCCTTTTTTGTACTAACAATGATACATGTACATCAAATATTTTCAACATCTATTCAAAACATCATTTTCTCTCTATCTTTTTTCTTGTCACGTCTCCAATCTATCACATCAATCTATCTTATATTTCTCTCTCTCAAGTGGTATCCTCCATAAAAAATTCTTTTCAAATTTTACCCAAAACCTCGATGAATCAGTCTGGTGGGCAAATGATCCTCTCAATTTTTTTCTCTCACGCTTTCTCTAGTCTTTATAACCTTAACCCTTAACCAACTTTTCTCCAAATTTTTTTTTCAAATTCTAAAATTCCCTCCTTTTATATTTCAAGGGTCTAGATTTAATACATTATTTTTGTGATTTTTTTCATTTGAGAGGATCTTAATCCAAGGTTATCAACATCTACCAACAATTGCCTCAAAAGAAAAACATCTACCAACAATTTGCAATCTATATTGGGCTTGCTTTTCGTAATAAAAAATGGTATTTTTTTTCGAAGCATTTTTTATGTCAATTGTTTTCAGAGCTAAATCTTATGTGTATTCTCTCAGAATTTAGTTGTATGGATGAAAAGCCCTTAACATCATGTATGTCATCCACTAGGTAATTGAGCGTGTGGAGTTGAACTGTACTCTCTATGAAGTGGATGTAATACAACAAACATGCAGGAGGATAAAGTTGATTATGGGGTTGCTATCTCATATTTTAGAAGTTTTTTTATTGATAAGGTCTGACAATTGTATCAAACCTCTATTGCAATAAATAAAAAAAAAACCAATAGTATATTTTATGAGAACCACTATAAGGCATGAAGGTAGTTCTTAGAAGTTAGGAACACCCTTTGTATTTTTTCTCATATGAAATGTGTTGGGTCCAAATAAAATATCTAATTAACAAAATTGCCATCCATTTTTTAACAAGCTAATCGTAGCATAAGAATTGCTAAGATTAGAACTTAAAAGTCTTTACATCAGATGAACAGACAGGTAAGAACAGTTCATCAATCTTTTATTGGTAGAATCAAACAGGTCGCTGTCTCTTTGAGTAAAAGAAACAGATTGTAAACATGTCATGGGAGAAAGTAAAAGAAACAATGTAGTTTCTCCTCTTTAATTCAATTAGTTGGTTTCATCAAGTGAGGTATACACTATCTATTACTCCAAAACCAGGCAAAACCCCACCTTCATCAGATAATGATGGTTTTGTGCGTACCATATAGCCACTTTCGTTATTCACAATAACCTTATCCTTATTCCTGCAAATCCAGTCATAAGTGGATGTCAACCGGTTCACAAATTCAAGCACAAAAACGTGATTAACATTTAGCTAAGCAATGTTACCTTAAATAAGTACTGAATATCCCAAATTCTGAAATGACATGATCTTTATGCAAGAAGCCATTACGCATCAAAATTGATGCCGTGTTAGTTGGAAATATTCTCTGCATAAGTATGTAAGCGGCGTCTTCTTGAGAACCTGGTTTTTGTAATCTTTTAAGGGCCTCCCTAAGATCATCACCATAAATATTGTTCCCTGAAAAGTAGTTACATTTATTAGATAACTTTTCTTCCCTCTAATTTTTTTCAACAAAGCCAGAGAGGTAAAAGACCTCCTCCTTCTCTTTGGGGTTTCATGACAAACAGCTCTGGCTTCTCAATTGCTTTATTAACAATATCCGAGTCCTCCAAACTCCATAACCCTGCAAAGCATTTACGCAGTTTTGCAATATCCTCTTTGTTTTCAAAGAACCTGCTTACAGTTTTTACTCAAGGATTTAGGGAAGAGATATCAACTAGAGAAACAAAGTATGATTAGTAAAAGTGTGCAAATTAGTCATTGAAAAATTGTTTTCTAAGAAATAAATGCACAAGAGAGGGGAGGGGGGTGGCAAAGCGATTTTTTTCGACGAAGTTATCCACGTGCAACGACAATACTAGTTTAGTAATTTTGATTTAAGGGCTTATCCATCAAGTATGTACGAATTGATCTACTACCTCCAAAGCATAGAGGATGTGATAAGCATGGAAGATAAGGAAAATATTAATTAGAAGAAACCTCTCGAGAACATCGGGCTTTGCCAATTCCTGTTGAATCTTTTTTGTGCCAACCAAATGATAAGATATGTTAGGGCATTTGATAGCAGAAGATTGTTCTATCAGTAGCCTAGCTCTCCATTCCTATATATTGAGAAAACCATAGTAACTCATTATTAAGGTCGATGGCTCACTAAAATTAAAAAGATAATGAAACTTTGGAATGAAACATGTCACTAATTACATCAGATCTTGTTATTTTTAAGGGAAAAAAGCTACATGTTCAAGAAGGAGTTAATTCAGATGAAAACACATGTTTCTGTGTTGGAAAACACAGTTCCTATAAGTAGCAAAAACTAAATTCGAGTCACTCACTGATTCCGAAGGATAGTCAACTGGTGTATAGCCAGCTCGGAAGTAAACAATTGCGACTGCTTGTCCATCCCTGCAAGTGGCATGACATTATATTTCTATACAATTAGAGTAAAAAATATGATTAAACAACAAAATTAAAGCAGATAGGCAGTCAAGGAAAGGGCTACATACACAGAAAGTGTTCCATCCGGCAGAATTTCTCCTTCTTGATTAATTTGCGCCAATGTTTTCCGTATGGTTGTAATATGATGCGTGTCACAAAGTTGAGGATAAAAACACTAACAACACACATATGTGCTGAAGTATAAAATGATAGTAGTTTTCTATACAACAAACAACCCTTTCAATCCTTGGATATCACATTTGGAAGTCCTAATTATACAAATCAAAGAGTTTGCTTTGCTAGATAGTAAAAACGAATGTTTTTTCCTTTTGAACTCAAATCATAGCAACTACTAAGAAAAGGATATTTTTCTCTTAGAATTGCAGACACAAAATGCTGGTCATACATGTTTCGTTCTTCACCCTGAACCACAACGATAATCACAGCCCTGCATGGATCCATTAAAAAATATAAAGCATAAAACAAAAAGCAGCAGCAAAAGAAAACGAAAAGGAAAATTTTCCCGAAAACTGACCTAGGGTTATTATACTCCTTCCAAGCTTTAGCTAATGCCTCCGCATACCGATTGTCGGCAGTATTGACAGGAACCCTTTCGGAATCTAGTCCAAGCAATTTTCCATAGTGAGAAAGTATGTTCCTGGAAAATTACCAACTAATATAATGGTGTACCTCTTCATAGTAAATTATCTTTAAAACGAAGATATACCATAATCAGAGTTCATATGAATTATTTCACCGTGGAATGTGGATAAACATACACTGATATCTATCTAAGCACCTAGTTTATGATATCTGATTATACTTTGATTTCTACTACGTATTACAAACTTCAATTCCCCCTCACTAAATATATGTACATTTATACCAACAATAAGAGTTCAGACAAAACTTGAATAAACCCAATGCTTCAATGAATCAAAGACCTCAAAACCCATAGCAGAGGCACTGACCTGTGAAGTTTAGTCATAACAACACCAACACCAGAAAACGAAGTGGAAATAGTGTTCATCTCAATTTGCAAAAGTGACTTAGTCTTTTCATCAAGCATGTAATCTGAACGAAATAATCCCATCCTTATTTCCTATTAAAGTCATGGCAAGAAAAAGAAATTAGTATTTCCTTTATGGACTGGCTTATTTGAGCTTATCTACTGGCATAAACAATTGTGGTACTGTTTAGAAGAACTTATGAAACAACTTATGACATGTTATAAATTGTTTTTATCTTATTTCCATAAGCTCTTCAATAAGAATTTGACTTTATTTTATCTTCTGTTATAGAAATAGCTTATTCATAAGCATTTATATCACAAACACTTATATGAAAAGCGCTTATGCTATAAGCTGCAAACTAAGTTGTTTATCCAAACAAGGCCTAAATGTTATAGTATAATTAATACGCAGTTACCTCTTTTTTGTTCATCTCAAGCATTTTGGCATGAATGTCTAAAAGTCTAGAGGTAAATTCATCTGCTTTCTTAGTTCTGCATTGAGATGAACAGATACAAATTATGTCCAATTAAAGCATAGCCAAACTCAATCTGGCAAAAAAATAGCTTACTTGGAGAGGGATTGTTGGAGAAAATTTCCATCCAAGCTAACACGATCAACAAGTTCATTGAATAAAGGTGCCAAATCACAAGCTTGTTTCCAATGAGTTTCAGGAAGAGGGGGAGGTAGTAAGGAAAATGGGAGGTGCACCAACCCTACGCCAGGAACTCTTCCTGATCTCTATAATTCCAACAAAAATACTCACACTCACTACTACTTAAACCCAATGCAATTCATAATTTCAACTTTACTAAAATGGTAACAGGTGGTGTTATAAGAGTACTATTGTTTTTTTTTTTTTTGGTTAGGTAGCCTAGTGGCTAGAACAGCTTATAAGGTGAATAAGTGGAGTGTTCGGGGTTCGAACCCCAGCCCTTCATGTAATAATGCATTATCCTACCAACCGAGCTATGCTTACGGGAGTGAGAGTACTATTGTTAAGGAAGCAAAAGATGTAACTTTTGTATTGAAAAAAATTGATGTAATTACATATTCCTTAAAATTGTTTTCCGGGTTCATTGCTTATATTCTTGTGGAAGAGTGTGTTTCATTTTTTTATCATTTTATTTATTTATACTTGTTACTCCATGAGTTCCTTTTTTAATTTTTCTTTTAAAGTTCATATACACATACCCAAAAACCTAATAAACTTTGTCTCTTTTAAATGAAATTATTTGTACTTTTTACAAGATTATTACCTACTTATTATCTCATTTCACCTATTTTTCTATGTAATAAATAGTTAACAAAATATTACCTAATTTTGTATTGATTTTTAAACATAAAAAATAAATAAAAAAAAACAAATTTTCTACAATTACCATTAAAAATGAAAGAGGAAACCAATAAAAACAAAAATTTTGTACAATTTTTCGGAATTTGAACTTTAGACCTCATAATTGAAACTCATTGGACAAAGTGATTATCTTTTTACAATTGAAGACATTATGCTTGTACAATTTTTCCCTTTATTTTTATTAAACTCGTTAGCAAGACCTTAATAATAAAAAGTTTTATCGACATGTGCAATAAATAAAAATATAGAAACTTTGAGTTGAAACTTGAAAATATCTTTTTTTTGGTATTTATACGTTGTTGTTTTTATAAGGGAATATATTTGGCTCTTTAATAAGTTCCCAAGGACACTTATTTGCATAAAAATGATAAGGGAAATGTTAATTTGTGTCCTCAAGGTATAAGTTAATGATTCAAATATAGAAATAATTTATTGGAATGTGTGCATTGCATTTAATCTTTAACTTGTTAGTCAATTAAATGCACAAAATTTTAGAGAATATTTCTTCTTTTGAGTTTCTTAACATGTGTCTTAAGGGCACAAGTTAACATTACCCAAATATCAAACACATGATCATTTTGGCTCTAACTAATAAATATATGGGTTTACCATTTTTCAACCTGTCCTTATCCAAAATTGACCTGACAACAACACTAATCCTATGTTTTTTATTTCAAATGAACATGTATTGTAGTTGTGATTACTTTAAAAATTAGAAAACTTTGTTTTTCGGGTAAAAGAATATCCTATGGAAAGGTTTGACCTGACTTAATCCCAAGAAAGATACTTGACAATGTTTTTATCCAAAACTGGCCTGATTTTTCAAAGACTATCCAAAATTGACCTGACAACAAAACTAGCTGCTGTGAATTTGTTAGTATTTGACTGAATATGTTGAATTGCAACAACATTGATTACTAACAATTTTTCATGTTTAATTACCACTTGATCTAACATGTGAATCAGAGGTATATATTGATGATAAATACTATGTTGAGCAATTAAAAAGTGTATCGTTTTGATGAGTTTAGAAAGTGTGGCAAGTAACAACACATGCAATTGTATGTAAAAATAAAGTAAAAAAGCAGCAGTGGAATGACCTCAACAGATTTATCCCCAACAAGAAGACCATTGAGAGTGGCAAAGACAAGAGCTTCATAAACAATGTTTTCAAGAACTTTGTCATCTATTTGATGATAATCATTAAAGCAGGGAAGCGTCATGGGAGGAGAATTATCAACCACTTCTACTTCTATGTTTGTTGTAGAACTCAGGTTCAGCTGTTGTTGAGACATGTTTCTATTTTTAGGAAAAAAAAGTGACAGTACTGATCTGTGTTGGGATGTAGATGAGACGAAAGATGAAGGAAAAATGTTGGTGCACGAGTGATTAGTCCCAAACCAAACCAAGCACCCAGATCCAGCAACCATTGACCTTCACTTTTCAGATACCACAACCAATCAAAACTTATCTTGTTTTTGTCACGTTTTTCGATGAATTAATTAATCAACTTGTTCAGTACTATTGCGGTCAACACTTTGTTTTTGTACTGCTACAGTGCTGCTAACTAAATCAGACTAACAGAGCAATAAAAATAATTTATTTTAACTTTTAACAGATGAAATAAAAACTAAAATTAATATTACCTAAACAAAAAATAACTTGATTGACTTTTTTTCTGGTCAAAATTGACTTTATTATTAGTCGAAAAAATAATATCAAACGAAATTGATTACACTGAATTAAGAAATAATTTTACATTGTAAAATGTCTAAAAAAGAAATAAAATTTAATAAAAATTTAGTAATTTTATTTAAATATTTTCTGGCCTTTAAAAGATAATAGAGGATAGAGTAAGTTGAAAATTTTAAAGTTAAGATAAATTGAAAATAAAAATATTTTAACAGTAAAAAAATAAGAATCACTGCAAAGCAATAGTCTAAAGAAATAACCAATTATTATTGAATTAAGACTTTGTTTAGTATCACAACCAACATGTCAAAATTATGGTGATTCACTGTAATTTTTTAAAAACCATAGTTTATAATTTTTGTAAAATCATGGTGGATCACCACCGTAGTTCTAATATACTTGTTGTGATATCAAACGTACACTAAATTGTATGGTTGTATTCACAACATTACAAACGATATTAATAATGTATACTACTTGACTTGTTTGATTCTTGATTTGCCGAGAACATGTGCAAATTAATGGAGAATATTGACATAACAATTTTTTTAGTTTGCTAAAATCACAACGCATGTGTAATTGAGGCGACATAGTTGAATTTGACAATGATTCTCCAAATTATCAAGTATAGAAATGAGACTACAATAGTTGTTACGACCGCTGCTTAAAACCCTTATTGAGATTATAACCAACTTTCATCATTGATTGACATGAAGAGGTTTCGAACATTCTTCATGATCCATGTGATTTTTATGGAAGGACTTTATTCCTTTTCTGCCTTATCATTTACGCTAACCATTTTCTTCGAAGCTTGATGACACAATTCTTCATCAACAATGTTCCTGCACAGATTATTCTTTTCTTCAACATGTTCTGTTTGAGGAGAAAGACGATTATCACTGAAGAAATATTGAGTTTTTTGAAGCTCGTTGCTATTTAGACCTATACAAGGTGTCACAGGCCGAACCATTTTGTCTGTTCTAGTGGTGCTGGAACCTCTTTGTGCATCATTAGAAATTGGCACACCAACTGAGCTTGAACCGTAATTTGAAGATCTACCTAAAGTCACTGTCTTCAATGCTTGTGCAGTCAGTATTTTCATGATGAAATCATAGAGCTTATAGCATATGCTCACATGTTCAAGATGCAATTCTTTTTGACCCATTTGCTTGAATTTTACAATTTGATTGAAAAAGAAAATGTGAATGGGTGATGCGGATGATTAATCTCACAGCTTGCTATAAGAATAGACAAGTTTAAACTTGCAAGTAAGTGAAATATTGGAATCCTTTGCAAGAGATTCTTTGCTTTTCTTTGAAGGGATGTTATCCCCAAAATTTTGCGAGTAAGTTGCGTGATTTATTTTGAAAAATTTAAGGCAAGGGTGCGAGGTATTACTTTGTAAGATTGTCTATACCTCCCATACTCCATGAGGCCATGATTAAGGATGAAAATAACCAGGACGGTGCAAAGATTTTCAAGGTCCAAACATGATAAAAAAAATTAAGGATTATGCTTGAGCTATTATCTATCGTAGACTTAGTTTTAAGTTTGAATTTGTCTATTTTTAAAGTTTGATATAACATGTTATCTAACATAAATATTTATTTTGTATTAACTTCTTTAAATAATATGAGATATATTTAAATGCGCTAATAAACTAATAGAACAATGAAATTTAAAACTCTTTTTAAAGAAGATTAAAACTCTTTGTAACCTCCATGTATGCTACACTTGATTTCTAAAACTCTTTTCTGAAGAAGATGATATGGATGAAGGTTGAATAAGGAGCCAATCTATTTTTTTTTTAGAAGTTTGTATTCTTAATTAGATAAAGATAATGAAGATGAAGAACCATAAGATATTTTAATTGGAATTTTCATTTTTTAATTAAAATTAATAAAAAAAATGTAATTTGTTTTTGAAGTTGTCAAAATAGTCACATAAACATTTTAATGGTGTTGAAATAAAAGGGTACAATATAAACATCTCACAACTCATAAACTTGTTTTTTCTAAAGAAGTTAAATCAGTCTACCGAAATTGGTACCAAATAGAATCCAAAATGAGACCTTGAGAGCAACATACTTTAAGGTTTCAATCTAACATCATCATGTCAGCCCAAGTTGGTTCATAACTAATAAACTTATTAAAGAACATAAAAGACTAATTTATTATAATAAAATAAGATGAATGACCATTTGAGGGTTATTGTCGGTTATCATCTTATTCCATTTCTTCAATTTTCTTGTTCTCTTTCCTTATAAACTCTCAAACAAAACCTAACTCTCGGTTTAAGAGTTTAGAGGAGAGGCCTTTAGAAGGAGTGAAGTTGAGGAAAGGTGAGAAATCTTTTACCTTGTATATGAAGAAAATGTTGTTTTTAGAACATAAGAAAAAAAATGTCTATAATTTTAAAAAAAAACAAAAAAGTATATTTAATTTGAACAATTATTTAAGGCCTTTAAAACACTCCAATAAATTTTTTGAATTCTGTCATATTAAATAAATTTTGTATAACGTCGTTGTGAGCTTAGTTCAGTTGGTAGGGAAAATATATAATATATACAGGGGTCGGAGATTCGAACCCCGAACACTCAACTTCTCCATATTTAAAACGTGTGAGCTCCAACCACCACACTAGTTGACAATAAAAAGAAAGAAATTTTGTATAAACGAAGAAACATATACTCTTATTTTTATTTTTTATAAAGTCATCTCCTTCTCTTCTAAAAGTCCCAATCATGACCTAAAAGTTGAGGGTGTGACATGAGAATGTTATGTGAAGCAATACGATCAAGTGGAGATGCAAGTCAAGACACAAGCGTGCAATCCGTCAAGAAAAATTCATCTTCTTGCTTGTGTAATAGTGCTCTCTTAACTATCCTTTCTTCACTCTCCTAGCTAGCCAGAAATATTAGTAGTTTTAGGGTACAACTCAAAAGGACAAATTTTAGTGCTGCCAGTTTATGTTTATTAAGAGAAAGATTTGTCCTCAATTACTCAACTAGCTTGCATTAATTAATATCTTTATCCAAAACGACAAGGAACTTTTTTCTTTTGTGATTCAGTTGCTTTTCCACCATCTCAAAGCAAGGCTTTCCTTGTTTAGATGTTTTTCTTTCTTTGAAACTTCACGTTAGCTATTAAAAGCAACTCCTTGAGCATCATATTCATATATAGTATAGTATAAATATAAAAGGCATATAATTATTTACCATCAAAAAAAGTAAGTTGGTACGTATCCGCCACTTAATTTGGTTGATAGTTGGTACTTCCAACTCATCTCATACTTTCAAACTAAGGGCTATGGCAGGTGATTCCAAGAATAATAATGTACTTATTATTGTTCATGTTATGTTATTTTGCACATGTTTGGCAGTGGCAAATTCAGTTGAGTTCAATTTTCCAGCAGTTTTCAACTTAGGTGATTCAAATTCAGACACAGGTGAACTTACAGTTGGGTTGGGCTTTCAGCTTGTCCCACCTTATGGACAGAACTACTTCAAAACTCCAAATGGAAGGGCATGTGATGGCCGTCTCATTGTTGACTTCCTAAGTATAATTTTTAACTTTATAGTTTTTAAACTTATCTACCTTTTATAGATTATTAATATTAATTGTGAATTAATAACTAGAAATATAAAGGTTTAAATAATTTTTTTTAGCAAAATAAAGGTTTAAATACTGTTTTCTAGTAAAATAAATATGTTTTTCGTCCTTGTAATTTTTTTTCCCTTTTGGTCCTTATTGTATCTTTTAGTTCTTGAAATATTTTTTACATTGAAATTGATTTCATAAATATGTAAATCATTTGATTTTAGTTTTTCTAATACCAACTACATAAATTAACCAATTTATAATGTGTGTAATATTCATTCTAGTCATTATGTAGTTGGTTTTAGAAAGACTAAATTGTATATTCAACATGAACAAATTTTACAAGAACTAAAAAACATCAAGGACCAATATCAAAACATTGTATATTTGCAATTTGAATGGGCTAGTTTATCTTAAATAAAATTGTATATTTGCAAGGATTAATGTATTTTTTTTTATAGGACTAAAAGTAAATATGTTCCTTAAAAAAACAAAAAAAAAGTAAAACATATTTGTAGACCAAAAACATATTTAAATCAAATATAAATAAATAATGAACTAAACCTTTATAAATATGACTTATGATATAACATTAAGACGTAATTTGATCTATGTAGTCCATCTCACTTAGTGAAATAAAACTTGGTTGTTGTTGTAATGAACTAAGCTTTTCTAAATATCATAACATAAAGAGTTTAGGTAAGTCAAATAATTTGGACAAAGGAATCTGGTTCTCTCTAGATCAGGATTTAAAAGTGAGTCTTGCGACAAGGTAAGACCATCCAAATAGTGCAATGTTGTTGATTGAATAAACTTATAACAATGACTTGCTTGCACTACAAGTATGACCCACCAAACAGACAAACAAACATCAATTGTTAGATAGAAAAATAATGGATAGCTAACTGTACAGCAGATCTATGTTTCAAACACAAGCAAACCCTGGAAGTCTTAAAACACGTACTTACAACTTGCAGTAACCAATAATCAAATAGCCATGGCCAGAGTCAAATGTATAATTTGCATAATCACTACCATATTCTTATTACCTTGTGCCAAATCCATCCATTTAGATTTTCCAGCAGTTTTCAACTTTGGTGATTCAAATTCTGATACCGGCACCCTTGTTACCGCTGGTTTTGAAAGCCTTTACCCACCAAATGGACACACTTACTTTCATGTTCCATCAGGGAGATACTCTGATGGCCGTCTCATCATTGATTTTCTTAGTAACAACTAAATCTCCATAAATTTAAAAGTTTGGATTTTTTTTCTTTCGTTTTCCTAATGATATTGTCTTGGATGTTGTTTGCAGTGGATGCATTCGATTTGCCATTCTTAAATGCATATTTGGATTCATTGGGTTTGCCAAATTTTAGGAAAGGTTGCAACTTTGCAGCAGCTGGTTCAACTATCCTTCCAGCCACTGCATCATCCATCTGCCCTTTCTCCTTTGGGATTCAGGTGTCTCAGTTCCTCAAGTTCAAAGCTCGGGCTCTTGAGTTGCTTGCAGGAAAAGGTATCTTCTACCACTAATTTAGTTTTGAATTTTTTTTTTACAACTGCAATTGTGGCCATGACATTATAGTTTTTTTTTATGCCTATAAGAGTGTATTGATGCACTAATCTATATAATTCGCACTAAATTTTTTTACCGCTTCAACATAACAACTTTTTTTGCTGCAAATCTCATTCATTCTTTCATGCATTTCAGGTAGAAAATTCGATAAGTATGTCCCGAGCGAAGATATTTTTGAGAAAGGATTATACATGTTTGACATTGGCCAGAATGATCTTGCTGGTGCATTTTATTCAAAAACATTGGACCAAGTACTTGCCTCCATTCCAACAATTCTTTTAGAATTTGAATCTGGAATTAAGGTTTGGTGTCAAATCATCTACTTTCGATTTATTTTTGGCATAATACTATTCAAATATATTAAGAGTTTAATATAAAAGAATTCTCATTCTTTGTTTTATTGTTTGGTAGAGACTATATGATGAGGGGGCTAGATATTTCTGGATACACAATACAGGTCCTCTAGGATGCTTAGCTCAGAATGTTGCCAAATTTGGAACTGATCCATCAAAGCTTGATGAACTAGGATGTGTTAGTGGGCATAACCAAGCTGCTAAAACCTTTAACCTACAACTTCATGCTCTGTGTAGTAAATTGCAGGGTCAATATCCAGATTCAAATGTCACATATGTTGATATCTTCACCATAAAATCAAACCTCATTGCAAACTATTCTAGATACGGTTAGTAACTTGACTTATTACATTTATCTATTTCACTGATTTTTCCTAGAAATTATAAAAGTTCCCCAAAAACGATGACATTGAAATTTTTTATTACTCCACCCAAACAAAAGTGTTGAGAAATGAAAGGAATTTAATTGAATCATTTAAGTTGCCTAGAATTTTAAATTCTTTAAAATTTCTCAATTACCTCATCCAAACACACTCTTAGAGTTTGTATTATGATTTTATACATATACACCAAAGGTGTAAAGACTTTTATGTTGTGAATAAATTATAATCATCACATTTGATTTTAATCATAATTGCTTCTAAAGTGACACATATGATTGATTGTGATTTGTTGACACGATAAAACTTTTTAACAACAAGAGTGCATCAAAATTAAACTCTTTGTATAAATAACTTTTCCAAAAGTTGTTAAATTTGCAAGATTATATATTTGCAGGATTTGAACAACCTATTATGGTCTGTTGTGGATATGGAGGTCCACCATTGAACTATGACAGTAGAGTGACTTGTGGGAACACAAAGACCTTCAACGGAACCACAATTACAGCAAAAGGTTGTAATGATAGTTCTGAGTATATCAACTGGGATGGAATTCATTACACTGAGACTGCAAATCAATATGTTGCATCACAGATTCTCACCGGAAAGTACTCTGACCCTCCTTTCTCAGACAAAATGCCATTTCTTCTCAAGCTCAAGTTCTAAATAATTTGTTTAGTGTTTTAGCGAAATTGATTTTATTCTTTATGTGCTTGTATAGTGAAAGCAATATCAGAATGTATCTTTGAATGACAGTCAAGTACCTCTTACGAAATCACTTGTGTCAAATTGACATGGTAACATTGTCCTTGTGATAATGTTAAAGAATTTGTACAATTATACATTCAGGCTTCATGGTTCACATGTCTATGACAAGGACATTTATGTTCTATTTTTATTCTATAGTAACTTCCTCAAGCTCAATTGTAACATGAGAATGGTCATACCTACACATTATAAATTATAGTTTAATGATTAAGAAGAACTTGGAAAATAGTTTCTGTTGTATGATATCTATTTTCTCACTTTTTTTTGGATACATAAGCATAATATTCTAACATCTGAACAATGAAGTTAATGATGACCAACAAACATCCAGGCTCCAACTACAAAAGAGAATTGTCCAAACTTCTCTTCCCTTAATTAAAAAAACCAATTACTTTTGACCCAAAAAAAAATAAAATTACTACGACTACTTCTATAAATAACACAACCAGCATAGTATCAAATATATATGCATGCAGATTGACAATTTGAGATAGCCCTTATCAGTTATGCATATAGACATTAAGTCCTTTACAGAACTGAAAGGAAGCTGCTGTTTCTTGTTTTTTTTTTATTTGTTTTTTTTAATATTGATTTCCTTAAAAGTTAAAAGCAAACAACCACTATACCAAAGAAGTTTAAATAGTGGAATTCACCAACTAGCAACTACTACTATTGATTGTAAAATAGTAAAAAAAGTAACTACTACTACTATTGGCAAATGTGTCTAATAATTTTACTTTATAATTTCAAGGGAATGATAATTGTAATATTTACTTCTTCAATTTTAAAATGAGTGATCTAGTTTCAGGGTGGGTGCATTGTCTTAAGAGGCTTATGATGAATTTAAATATGAGGTCTTTCTAAGTCAACATTAAATTTTCTTTAAAAAAAAAGTCAACATTAAATTTACATAATGATATTAATTTTTTTTTGTTTAAATATTGTTCTTTATACGTTTTAGAATACAAAACCA
>Ga0228711_1007914_pt1 | contig 15174 bp, 8 predicted proteins | sample MedpolnodulmetaG_2_FD_177996 | JGI IMG/M metagenome (GOLD analysis project Ga0228711, IMG submission 177996) | Root nodule microbial communities from Medicago polymorpha collected in Santa Monica, California, United States - brown nodules | ecosystem: Host-associated > Plants > Roots > Nodule...
CCCCCCACCTAAAGAACCACCTTTGGAGCCTAACAAAATGGTTCGGTACTCCGATCGACATTTTTCGTGAGAGCGAAAAAGAAGATTGTGATTGAGTTAATGACCGAATTGATATGGACAACCTTACCACCCATGATGAAAAAGCTATTGATCCAAGACCCAAGATGATTAAATATGAGATACAGCATAGGTTTCCAGGTAGCAGCCCTCTAGAGGCTAACACCCATATGTAAGGCATGATACTTAAAAGAAAGAGACCTTATATTGTAATGGATAAAACACTTTTTCAAAGCCAAAAAAATGTTCCCCATATTAACTCATATAACACGGCTTTTAGAAAAGTTCACTTTGAGACCAGAAGCTACTTAGAAGCATTTGAGGATCAACTATATCGCTTAGGGATTTACCGCCGTAACTCCTCTATGAACAATTCATTGTTAAGTAAAATGACAAAATCCCTTTTTAGAAGATGTTTTAATGTTGACAAACGTATTCAAACATAGATTATTATTGATTATAATTTTTATTTTTTTTCTAGCCAATTACTAATCCTAGGGAGCAATATTGCATGAAGGAGCCTTGAATCGTAACTCGAATAGGTCTTACTTTGTTAGGTATCGTGAGCACGAACCTCAAATAGTAATTGAATTAGGAACATGTGTTATCCAACACAGAGATAAATGGGGTTTGAAGAGTGCTAATTGCCGCAATCAACCTTGTTTCACTGTTACTTTTATTTTCTTGTACAACAACAATCTTGCAAATCCCTCCAATTTAGTGTTTAAGTAGTTTTACTTTCATTGCCAAGCTAAAAACAACAATCCTTATGGAGACAATAATTTACTACTTTATTACTTGGAACGATTTAGTTAACTTACCCCGAATACATCCTCGATACAACGTGAAAGTACCATGTATTAGCATCTTCTTTCTTCATCCATTGCACTCTTGACCTTTGGAATAGTTGAGCATTCTTAGATTTCAGCAACTTCCACATTCAAGAACAAGCTTTACTCCGGGCTACAAAATCATCCGGAGAAAGGGCTCCCACTTCCACATTGGCTTCCAAGATCTTAATCTCATCGACCAACATATCAATCTTGAGATCTATAATTTTAAATCTATGGTCTTTCACCACGTTTGCATATGAATCTTAGAATTGAAGTTTTAAAATTCATATGTAAATGGACCAAAAAGGTAAAAATGACATCAGAAAAAAATTAAAGAACCAAATCGTTAAGTACAATTAAGGGACCAAATGAGTAAATTTTTTTAAACAAAAAGATTTCATCTAAAGAAAAATACTGTATCCCATTTGCGAATTCAGTTGTGTTTTTGAAACAGTAAATGTATATGTTTACTTTTATTTCTCTCTTACAATTTATCTTGTACAGCTTAAACACATTTTAATAATGATACAAAGTTTTGATGTCCAAAAGTCATTTTTCTGTTGAACTATGTTGAACTATATATGATATCATATGCAGGTATTGCTGCACACTACAGTCGTATTTTATGAATTATTTGTGCCTCAAGCTGAAACGTGAAAAAAAAAATCAAGAGCTGTTTGGACTAACTCCAAATAAATTAATTAGTTGGATGAACTAAGCAGTCAGTAGAGGTTAAACTTAAGGTTATATAGATTGTGGATTATATGAATCATATGTCTATTTAAATGGCTGGGTTTAGGGAACATGTATATGTAGATATGACTAGGATGGTTATCTCTATATTGGTATTGGAGGAGGATATACTGAGACAAATCATGGAATGGACTGCCTAATTACAAAAAGGTCATGTTAACTTGTGCCCTTAGGGCACAAGTTAAGAATCTAAAAAAGGAATTAAAACATAAGTTTTGTATTGAAAAATAAGTTTTTAAACTTTTAAGATATTGAATGCACGATTTCCAAAATTAAATTTTTTATATTTGGCTTTTAAACTTGTGCCTTGAGGACACAAGTTAGCATTTCCCATTACAAAATCATTCTTGACATTTTAGATGTCATGTATCTATTTTTTAGTCTAAGCCGAGCCTTAATTTATAGGAACTTTTTTTTTCTTCATCTAAGCTAAGCATTTTTTTACTAGATTCTAAGCATAGTCAAAGCCGACTAATTTGACAGGTACAATCTCACTATCTACTTGTATAGGTCTTATTTAAAGGCAGAATAAAGCTTTGTATCGATTCATCCGCTAAAATTGCTATCGAAAGAATTGAATATGAAATTTTGAGATAAACACACTTTAAGGTGTCAAGATAATGTCAACCCAAATTGATTTAATCTTTTGCTTTTTTATTATTTTTAAGTGTGCCAAAATCTAAAATAACTATCCTTTGGCCATAGAAATCTCTAATAAGGTAGAGTGAGACATATTTCAACTCGTTCTAATCTAAGTAATTGGATGCAATCATTTTTTTTTAATAAAATTGTTCTTTAAGTTATGTGAAAAAAAAAATTGTCTGATTACATTTGAGTATTTAGTCGTCCTTCAACTTCTTATTTAGTGTTACTTAAAAAAAAAAAAAAAAAACTTCTTATTTAGAGTGTCTTTATATTTCATATATATGAAAATTACACATAAATGGAAGATAAAGAAATAAAATGTTACACCGTTAAACTATTTTTATGAGAAAATCAATCTCCCTAAACACAATATTTATGAATCTAAAAGATACGATATTGTTACACATAGACTTTTAAACCTGATGTAAAATGTCAAATGCATCAAACACAAACAATATAAAAATATGTTGATTATTAAAGCATGCTATCTCATATTTATCAACATTTTTACATGTTTGTTCACTTTACCCTCAACAAGCAGTATAAAAATATGTTGCCTATTCCAAAATATGTTGAATATCCAATGTATTGATTTTTTTTTCTAGCAGCAAAAGGGTTTTAAATAGATAAAAAAAAAAAGACTCAATACCAAAATTGATTACTTGAATGAAAATATGATTGTGCAATGAAAAGGAGGCCTAGGCAAATGCAGTGTTTTAGTCACTCCAACTTTGAATGAGGAGAGAAGAGAAGGAATGATACGAGCGAGTCCAAATAATTGTTGCCGTGTGTCTGTGTGCCATTCTCGAGCCCTTTGTGTGTTCCCGTAGTTGACTACCTCTCCTTCATAGTCATATATTTTCTCGGTCTTAAAATAAGTGATTTAGTTTGATTTTGTGCATTATTCACATACAATCTATGAATATTGTTAAAAGAATAAAAAATATTTTTTAATTTATTAGATAATTGATGTATATGATGTTCATATAATAATAAAATATAATTAAAAGGTGTTATATTACGAGCAGTTTTACAAGCGGTGGGAGTGGATTTTAGCAGTTTTGATCATGTTCTTGTTATTGGTGGGTGATTCAAGAAAGAAGATAATCATTGGTTGGGACACAAATTTCATGGAGTAACTGCAGGACTTGTAGTTTTGACTGTCTGATGTTAAGTTAATGGTTGAGATTGTTTTATACTGCTTTTAATGTTGACTTGAACCGTCCAATTTAGATTTAACGGCTGAGATCTATTACTATGTGTAAATGCGTGATTCTGTTACTGTAGGGAATCCAGATCCCCTTTTTTGTTAGCTAATGTTTATGCAACATGTGGTGGAGAAGGAAACAAGTGTGTTATGGAACCGGTCGTGTAATTTCATTCTTCAACGAAGTAACTCTAACTGTTGTGTTTGTGAAGATTTTAATTCTATTTGTTTTGAAGTAGAGAGAAAGGAGTAGGGTGAATGCGTCTCAAGTTGGTGATTCTTATATCTTTAATAGTTTTATTGAAGACTCTCTTCTATTTCACATACCTCTGGTTAGTAGATGTTTTACTTGGATCAATTAGTATGGATTATCTATTAGAAGAATTGACATGTTCTTAATCTCAGGAGAGTGGAATCGGATGTGGCATAACTGCTCAAAAGTAGCTTTATTAATTATGAGGACTTCTCGATCATATCTATATTATGTTTTTTGGCGATGAGACTAATTGGGGGGCCCAAAGCCTTTTTTGTATGTTGAAATGTTGGACTGGTTTTTCAAGGTTATCAAAGTTTTGTTAGGATAAGTGAAGGTCGTTTGAGGTCGATGGTTGAAGTGGGTATGTTATGAACTAGAAGTAGAAATTGATTAAAGGTAGTTTGAAGGATTGACACTTGTCTCATAGTTCCAATATTGAGGGTGAAATCAAAGGAGTATAGGATATGTTGTTACAATTCAATACCAAAGGAGAAACGACATGCTTAGATGGTGAAAAGAGGGAGAGTTGTGATAAATTTCATCTCACTTGTTTTCTCTTTCCAAGATTCAATGTAGCATGCAATGACAAGAGGAACGCATCTTGTGGCTCAAGCAGGGAGATGCTAACTCAAAAGAAAATCATGGAGTGATGTTCAACAAAAGACGGGGTAATGCCATTATTAATTGAAGGAGTAAATAATGTTAGGGAAGTTATTTTTAATCATTTTAACAAGTTCTAATTGTACGTTTATAGCTTTGATCTCTAAAGTGAGTAGTCCTCAAAAGATTCAATGCTAATTTGGCATACAACCATTTAAAAGGTATATGAGGCAAGAAATGCTACTATTTTCTCGCACAAGAGACTGATTATGGAAGATTTAGTTAATGGTGTCATATAGACCTCATGGAGGTGGTTTCTTACCGGGGGGTGTCATGTTTGTATTATGAGTGATTTTCTAACCCTTCTCCTTGTCTCCTTTGTTAGGGTGATTTAGCTGGTTTATATTAAGCCAAGTACCCCTTGTACTTTTCCATGCTTGATGGATTAAGTGCTATTTGTACTTTACTCTTTTTATATGATAATATTTGTTTTGCCATTAAAAAAATAATATACATTTCAATATTTTTTAAATTAATTTTTAGTATTTTAAAATTAACAAAAAATACTGAAAAAATAAATAAGTAATAAGTAAAAAATCCATTGACACAAATATATATTTTCAATTGTTTTTACAAAAATAATGTGTAAATAATTATATTATATATGTTAGATGAACTTAACAAAAATATTATATATATGTGTCTGTATTATGAATGGTTTTCGAACCCTTTTCCATGTCTTCTTTGTAAGGGTGATTTTGCTGATTCACATTGGATCAAGTACCCATTATATTTTTCCATGCTTGATGGATTAAGTACTATTTATACTTTACTTTTTCTTATATAATAATATTTGTTTTGCCATAAAAAATTACATACATTTAAATATTTTTGAATTTTTTTAGTATTTTAAAATTAACAAAAAATACCACAAAAATAAATAAGTAATTAATAGTTTTTTTTACGATTTTTAGAAAAATTCCATTGACAAACACACACATATTCAATTGTGTTTACAAAAATTATGCGTAAATAATTATATTATATATGTTAGATGAACTTAACAAAAACATTATATATACACAATATATATGTGTGTTTGTGTGTGTGAGAGACAAAACGATCCTTGTAAGAAAGATATATTTAATTTGTTAATTTTTTTTGGTAACTTTTAATAATAGTTTTATTTTTGAATATTCTAATTTAATAAATTGATTATTTCAATTTTAATTTAATATTAATTTTTTTGTTTACTTTTATTTATATCTATATTTTTTCTTTGAAAAATAATTATATCCATTTTTTTGTTATATTTGAATTTTTTATATTTTATAAGGATAAATTACTAATTTATTCACCTATTGTATTATGCTAATTTTTAACTCAACTTATATTCAAGATAAGAATTATAACTAAAGAGGCAGGATATGTTAGAATTTTAACCCTTAGCAATAACTTTTACTTGATCGGGCTCTCGTGTTTGGATTGTTTGGCGTGACAGGAATGCTATAATTTTTCAACAACAACGCAAATCATATTAAGCTTCAAACATATTGGTGGCTGAAGGCAAACCACCCTAATTTTGTTTTCAATTATCATATGTGGTGGCCCAGTCTCCTCTTTTGTTTGAGAGTTCTTCTTTAGCTTCATTTGCTCTTTTGTATTGTTTCCCTCCGCCTGTTTTGCGGTTTCTTTGGTTTCTTGTTGCAACAATTTTTTTTCCTTAGTTTTCTTCTGTCACTTCTTATACTAAAAAGACTAAGATGGTTGGTTAATATATTTCATTTAGCTTCTTCAAAATAAAAAAATATGCCGGATATGATAAGAATTATCCTACAAACATTTTTAATCTATACTAAAACAAAACATATTTAATTATCTTTCAACTTTTAAATTTTTAAATAATTTTTTATAAACATAATTATAACATTATAAAAATTTCCAGTCACGGCATTGAATGTGTGGTCAGCTCTTTTGCTTAAATTACAAGTTACAAAGTAAAGTCAAATTAAATAACCGAATAGGACCACGATTTAGCCTTATAATGCTGGCTGATTTATTTTACTTGATTTCTTAGCTTAGAATGGTCCTCCATGTATGGAGGATAATTATGTGGGGATAGTGAACTTAATTAATTTTTCATGTATGTATTTGTTTTGATCAGTGGAACAAATACTAGCTTGGATTCCAACCGCGGATACAAATGTCATATATAACTGGAATTTGACAATGTTGAATAACTTATACATTAATTCAAAGAGATTAATTAGTATGTTCTATCGGTATATATTTATTTTACACATACATGTAATGATATGTTGTTACATCAATTAATAAATATTACGATTTATGGAGTATGAAATTGTGAATAACAGAGAATGAGTGTGTTTGCATAATCTTTTTCAAGATACAATCCTCGCAATGTCACGTTAATCTTATTTATACGACATATATATTTGTAACTTACAAGTTACAAGGATCCATTTACTTTGTGAAAATATTTTCTTTTTTCACTTTCTAAAACCTGTGCCCTTTTTAACTTTCTATTAAGAAGACGTGAGACTATTAAAGTGAACAACTGTGATGAAAATAAGATGAAATGCTAATTAAAAACGACGCATTTTTAAAAATAATGAAAACAATTATTTTACATTTTTCCTTCAAAAAAATTATTTTACATTTTCATTGTTTAAAAAAAATTGCAAATAATTGTTCAATTGAAGAGTCTATAATCTCTTTTGTTAAAAAAGGAAAAATAACACATTTTAGAAAATATGTGCTCATTTTAAGTTGCTAATAAAAAGATACTTTAGAAATGAACCATTTTGACGGAGGGAAGATAAATACTACTAATGAAAAGAAACATAGAAAACAATTCTTTTTCCATTCTCGTTGTTTTCAAGAAAGCAAACAATTGTACATTTTAACAATGTAGTATCACCTTATCTGCATCAATATATAAAGGAAATACATCATTTTGGTATGAACTTTTTCTTTCAATTTTACTTTTTATTTAAACTATTTTATAATTTAAATTAATTAAATCAAATAAAAATATGAATAATCCACAACAATAGAAAAACAATTCATAACAATAGCAACAATATTGGAGACTATAAAATACTTATTTTGATCTTATATCAAAAAATATTATGTTTTGATATATATTTTTTCTTTCAGTTTTAGTCTTCACTTAAATAATTTTTATCATTTTATCGTTATTTACCAATAAAAACATCAAGATAGACATATCGTTATTTACCAATAAAAACATCAAGATAGGCATATTAGTGCACGTCTTGGTGTTAGTTAACTAATAAAATTAATACAAATTTTAAGAATGAAGTGAACAGAGTCTAAAAACCAAGTTGACATTCCAAAGGATCAAAACAACACTCTTTAAGGAAAGAGTTCATAAGAGTTAATATATGTGGTGACCAACATATATGCTACTACCTCCCCTAAAAAACACATAAATTACTACCTCTCAATATTTATAAAAAAACAAAAAAAAACCATATACTATGTCCTGAAAAGTGAAAAAACTTTTGTACCCTGGAACACTATAAGGAATTATAATCATATGTCTTGGTCAATCAAATGCATTATATCGACTTTAATTTAATATACCACCACATCCTCTCCTTTTTTTTTTATTTTTATAAGAAATATGCTACTACATCCTAGCGCTGTATATCTATTCTCATTAAATATTTGTGGATACCTATTCTTAAAATAAATAAAAATGTAGATACATATTTCAGATCTTGTTGTCTTTGCTATTCCTCTCATCGCATTTACTTCTTAAGACAAAAATGTATAAGTGAAAGAACGAAAAAAATGGTTTAATGTTTTGTCAAGTACTATTTGTGCATTTTCCATTATCATAAATGCAAAATAGTATATATTTGGTTGAAGAATGCTAGCAACACTTACTTTTCAACACTCTCTACCACTCACTCTTTTATTGGGTAGAATCAATATATGTCCCATTATTTTGTGTGGGCTCAATTTTCAAAGTTTAGATTCACAATGATTTAAATCAATAGGAGAATGAGTATTAGAGAGAGTGTTGCTAGTATTCCTCATATTTGGTTTCCTTAACTGGTGCTAGTTAGCATTTCCAATAAATAATAGTGATTGTCAATGTAGATCTAGTTGGTAAAAATTCAACTCATCTCAGAAGGACCCAACTTCGAATCTCATTGCAAAAGTGCTCATTTAATTCACAATTAATATGTAATATGTAAGTACATTTGTCAACTAAGCCTCGAGGCTTTCTCTGCAAGTACCTTGTTGGTAGTTAATACTATACGACATGTATAACAAATTACGAACACTGAAAAGCAAACTGTTAATTTTTTTTCTTCTCACTTTACTAAAATTGCCCACTTCAGAGGAGCTAAATCTATTAAAGTAGGGTGACGATAAAGCAGTCTTCTACTTTCTATATACGATAAGACAATTTTCAGCAAAATCAAATTCTAAAAAAGTAATAACAAGAGAAAAGGGCAACCGGGAAAGATGTACTGGCAACCAACAATCAAACAGAGAATTGATTTCTCATGAAAATCTAACAAATATTACTACTGCACAGTCAAGTTACATTTAACCTGTCCCAACCTGCGTCTATGGATTGTAGACACAAAAAAAAAATTGCTAAATTACATAAGAATGCAAAGTGCTTTAGAAGCAAATTTGTTTCTTCATAATCAGCCAGATTTGTTATAGCCAGAGCCCAAAGGCGCACATTACTTGGAAGGATAATCAGGAAATTATAATTAACATGCATTATTCTGCTTCCTCTTGGCCTCTATCTGTGAAGAAACAAATGCACACTTGGATTGGTATTCTTTCAACTCCTCCTCCAAGTCTTTAACCTATTTTATGTCAGTAACACAAATAAAAATCAATATAACGACCTTTGTCATAAGAATCAAACTTTTATTCTCTTCTAACTACTACTATTACCGTCTTTCTCAACTCCGTCTCTTTTTGCCTGTATTCCTCACACCTGTAGAAAAGGGTTTCAGTGGAATTTATTCATCAATTAAACTAGTATATACAATTCCCGAGCACCAAGCAAAAGTATATAAACTCGAAAGTGATTGTCAAGTGATCTTGCATGCCAGAGTTTTAAAATATTTAACCATTGGTCAATATGCCATACAGTTATCAATGGCCTATATTTCAATATTTTACAACCAATTTAAGATTTATATTCATGGAGCATAAAAGATTTCATTAATGTGAAATTTCATTTGTATGATATGCATGAATACGAATGTAAAAGAGAATCGTACGACTAGGTTATCACCAAAAACTGGAAACAAAGAGAAAACTAAACCATGGTGGCTCAAAACCCCATCCTTGTCACAGGGAGGATCAATAAAAAGTCAATAAGCTTTTGGTTTGTGTTCAGCACTCCCATTAAGATCAAGGAGGGAGGGAGGGAGGGATGATGTTTTACATTCCTTACATTGAAGGTAAGGTTAGAGCTTGTCAATAAATATCAACAAAGAATGAAGTTGTGTTTTCTTGAAGTATTTCATTTGCCTTTGTATAGATAATTAGGAAAAGTAATTTACCTGGTGAAAAGTTTGATGTTTTGATCACAAATGGCATCAATAGATACGGACGGTGAAGCTCCACTCGATGTACCCTGTTGATAGAAATGACACATTACTCGTGAGCCCCCAAAAGAAGTGTACTCACTCAGAAAATAAAAGAAAGACGTTTTAAAAAGCCATTGTTTTTGGTTTTGGTAGAAAACTGGTTTATATGGCTCTAATTACAACCCCAGATAAAATTATCAGTGGGAAACCAACTAATCTTGTTGTGGAAAGGCTTTCACTGGTACTCCCAATGCATTTTGCCATTTCATTTATCCTACCGAGAACCCATGGTTGTCATCTCTGTTAAGAGTCCCACATCGGTTAGGAGATGGCCTGACAATGTGCTTATAAGTGGAGGCAATCCTCACCTCACAAGCCGGTTTTGTGGGGTTGTGTTAGTCCCAACCACGATTTCTAAGATGGTATCAGAGCCTCCTCCAAGATCCGTTGGGCCACCTGCTATCAGGTTTCTGGTATCGGGCCACCCGCCATTTATGTCCACGCTTCAGATGTCCAGTCCTGAGCGTGATGGGGGGTGTTAAGAGTCCCACATCGGTTAGGAGATGGCCTGACAATGTGTTTATAAGTGGGGGCAATCCTCACCTTACAAGCCAGTTTTGTGGGATTGTGTTAGGCCCAACCACGATTTCTAAGATGAGGTGTGGTTGGGCCTAACACAACCCCACAAGTTGTTGGGCCTAACACAACCCCACAAAACCGGCTTGTGAGGTGAGGATTGCCCCCACTTATAAACACATTGTCAGGCCATCTCCTAACCGATGTGGGACTCTTAACAATCTCCCTCTAGTTCCTCTATACCATATAGAAATTATCGATAAGCCACTCAGCTAAACTGAGATTCCATCAATTCCAGATAATATTGTCTAAAATTTATCGACCCCACTCTGGAACTAATTTGGCCAGGCAAAATCTTTACGTATAATTAGTCACATCAAATTGAATTTAAAAAGAGAACCATTAATTTTTATAATAAATTGATGCATGTGTTTATAAAAGTAGGGGTTCAAAATAACTAAAAAGGAAACTTCATCCATTGTCTGATACATTCAATAGTAAAATCAAACCCGAGATGCAATCAACTGAGGTCCTCTGCTGACAAGTGCAACATTGAAATTTGAATCAACTAAGCCTTGATAATATGCTATAAGTTTTCAAAATGTCCTCTTGTTTGTTAATGTGTTATTCACAATAGCATGTATATACTTGTGTTCAATGAATTATTTTAAAAAATGTGAAAAAAATAATATAATTAAGAAAACAATATATTTCATTCAACATCCAGCAGCAAGTATGATTATAAATGGTAAAATTAGACAAATACAGCCTTTTGCAGATTATATCAATTACTTACACCCTGCTCATGAGTCGAACATTGCTTGCCAGTTGCACGAAGGCCCTCATTTGGCTGATCTAAGTTCACAATTTGTTGATGCTCAGCTGCTACGCAAATATCTTGTGGATCAGCAAGAATCTCATTCTGTGAATTAGTTAGATGCCCTGCTGATTGACGAATGCGGGCTTCCTTTTGCCCAATTTGTGATCTGAAATTTATAGGCTGAATTCCAACTAAGTGACAGTGATCATTCCTGTCTAGTCCAGAAAAAACTTCACCAAATCAAACAACATCTTGTAATATGGAAATTCTAGAAAAGAAATACCAAGAAGCACTTAATTTTTCACATACTAAAGTCTTATTATTGGCTATTTCCCATAAATAATATGTTAGCAACAGACCAACTTAATTATGTGAGGCGCAAAATACAATAATGCTGGACCAACTTAATTATATTTGTAACTTGTAACTGCCTATTAACTGTGTTTGTATTTTATTGTAACTATCTCTGTAGTATCTGTTTAAATAGAATAGGGAATAGGAAGTTAGGTTGGCAATTATTGAATTTCAGATTGGTGGATGTCATATTGCCTATTGGTATAGGACAGGCTTTTGCACATCCTGCGTCCTTACTGTAATCCATTTTATTCCAATGTCAATACAACTATCCTATATTGGTTCTATCAAATGGTACCAGAAATGGTTACTGGTGGCTCATAAAGGACTGCCGCCGGAAGGGCTAAAGACCAGGTAAAGAGGGGTATTATGACTGGAACTTGGGTATTATCAGGTACCCAAGTCGAGTAGTATGGGATGCTCGGTGGTGTATTTAAGTGGCTTGGTCCCTTGTTAACTAGCTTTTAAGGGAGAGTTCCCAAAGTGCTTAGATACATATCAACAAGTTCCTATCATACTACAGCAGTGAATAATGGTTCTGTTCATGGCAAGCTTAATCCAACACATAATTTTCACGGTGGGTCTGTTTGTAAGCTAAGTAGCTAAACCATAAACTGGTTTAGCCGGCTTACATAAAGAGAGTGAATTAGAGAATTAAGAAAATATAGCTACAGTCATATTGGCAGAAAACCAAAACATAAAGCATCAAATAAAATCATTTTCTAATAAAATCTATGCAGCCTAGTCAGTCTCGGATAGCAGGACAACTGACCCCAAAATTGGGATAGCGGGGTGTGGGTTGGCCGCTATTCTAAAGTGTAAACACATAAATGCTCAAAATGAAAAAGATATTCATACTTAGCAATAAGAGTCATAGGTCTTCACCAAAATACAAATAAATAATTGTCACTTCCTCATGAGCTTACAACTTATTTTTACAAGCTTATAGTGTTTTTTGATAAAAGCTAATTCAAGTAGCTTATAGCTTCTCATCATTTATCTCAATTTTACCCATGTAATCTTAATTGAAACAATTAAATATATTATTTTTATGTCATTTCATATTTATAAACTACTTCAACTGCTAATTTTACCAAACACTACAAATTCAATCAGCTAGCTCATCCGCTATCAGCCAACTTATCAGCTATTCGCTATTTTTTACCAAACAGAGCCACAATGGCTAAGTAATCTAGAAAGCAATCCTAGGAGGTAACCTAAGACACAGTATACACATTAAAAACTAGTCCTAAACTGATCCTAGGAGACAAAGTAAGAAATTATAACAATATTATCAAATATATTGAGATGTTTCAGATATTCTAACAAATAGAAAATCAAAATCTAACGGCCTCTTTACTTGGAAAAATGTTTTCTGTTTGCATTGCATGTTTTAACTTTTAGTTACAAAACTGTCACCTTGTTTACTATCTGTTTTCAAAGATTTGTACAGGAAATACTGAAAACAGTTTACTTCCTCCATTATTTACTGTAGAAGACTTTAGTAACAGAAAATATATAGCGTCAAAAAATAAAACAGAAAAAAGATTGAAAACAAGATGGCAGTTTTGTAGTCAAGTGTGAAAAAAGAAAATAAGAATAGGAAATGCTTTCTCAAAGTAAACAGACCCTAAAGCATAGGGATAAACCCTGTAAATACGTTAACCAACACATGAACAATCACTAAGACAGCTTATTAAGTGAATTAATAAAATATAGAAGAAAAAGAACTTTAAAATGCATCATTAAGGAAGCATTAGGAGACATCAACTACTACAAGTAATGAAGTTCAACGTTGAATTTACGACACGACACTCACAAGAGCAGAAAAATGTAATCATAAATCATAATAAGAGAAACTATTCAAAATAAGCTATGAAGCATATACAAACCAGTAATCATATACTATTTGCTTCAGCTTCCCTTCCAGCCGTATGAACAGCAGTGATCTCTCAAAATCTTGCTTGTCATGTGCAGGTTCTATAAAATTGGCTTCGAGAACTCCTAAATATGTACCAGTAAATTAAAAATCATGGATATTTTGAAGTTCTAGCACAAAGAAATCATCAGGGGAGGATAAGAACGTACCAACAACATAATTCCCTTTAGATGAGCCGTCTGCGTGAACTTTCCAAAATGGCTGCATTCTCACAAAAAGGTTAACCACATCAGATCAGAATGGTATGCAAATATTACATTAACGAGCAAATTTCTATTCCAATTGTACTTCTTAACAAAATATTGTAAACTTCCAAGGGTACACATGCATTCGCATTAAGATTCTATCTCTCTCTCTTCTCTTTCTTTTACTTTCCCTCTCTTCCTTTCATTTTCTCTGCTTCTCAAACTCTATAAAAGGCAGTCAATCTTCCCATCACAACCAAATTGACGGAAAACTATACTGCTAACTAACAACAGACTTCCCAATTGGAGGATGAACTAGGTCCCAAGTGCCATTGCTTTGAATGGAATGCATCTCGCCCATCAAGGCTGTGCTTGTTTTCACCAAGGACGGGATAATACACCAACAATAGACAAAGGAAAAAAACTAAAGATAAGGAATGACGACAAGCATGATGTGAAGAAGAAAGTTCACGATAACACAATGATATTCAGGATAACACAATGATATAATGAGAAAGGTTACAATTTAGATGTATAACTTTTTTATGTAATGGGAGGCTCAGACTCAAGAGGCAGTGTTGGGAGTTGGATTTGATGTCGAGTCTATACTATCCTCATTAGCAACATGAGAACGTGAAAAATTCAGAGGCCAGTGTCCGTAGGTATTAGTGGAGGTGGCTTACAATGGTATACTTCAAAAAGATGAACATAAGTGTGTTCCTTAATTATTTTGTTATATTGGATGAACAACGACGTAATCAAGAGCGACACACTGAAAGGATCAAGCACAAGCACAACGTTTATTGAGAGACACAGTGAGATCATAAATGTATTAGGTAGAATGCAAAGTGAGGCATTTGATTATCAGGGATAGAAGAGGGCATGCGATTTTGTTAGAATGCAAGCAGTAGCAACATCACCACTCCAAAAAGGAAAAGGAATACGTATATACTATAAAGTAAAAATATCCCAGCGGTTTTAAAGAGGTGTTGATATTCATGTTTTCTAACCCCACTTTGTTGAAGAATGTAGAATTATTACTACTTAAGGAAAGTTCTAATTGGATATTTTGTGATAAATAACACTAAAAAAACGTAAAACAACCCATATCTAGAGAAAGCACCATACAAATAGGAACATAGACATCCAAACAAACTAACGCAAATGAGGAGAACTCGAATAGACTCGATCAACTAATAAAGTTATGGAAACAGGTGTGATTTCCAAGCTAATAAGACTCCAAAGTCACATGCTACTTCCAATGTATATGAAAACATATATTCGTGAATATATTTATTGATTTCCACTTCTACTTCCAACAATATATAAGAATG
>Ga0228711_1007915_pt1 | contig 15172 bp, 12 predicted proteins | sample MedpolnodulmetaG_2_FD_177996 | JGI IMG/M metagenome (GOLD analysis project Ga0228711, IMG submission 177996) | Root nodule microbial communities from Medicago polymorpha collected in Santa Monica, California, United States - brown nodules | ecosystem: Host-associated > Plants > Roots > Nodule...
AATGTTGTGATATTGTTTGTGTGAACATATGCATTGAGTCGAGTCATATGTTCATGCATTCATGACTGATGGTGATGGTGACGGATATTTATATCCAAATGTAAGACGGGGTGAGAAATCTTACATAAGATGTGTTAATGCATCTAAGGTGACGACCTCGAGGTGATCTGGTACCACATGCATCTAGAAGAGTCTAGAACATTGCATGCATTGAGTAATTGTGTGTTAATTGTTGAAATGTACATTGTGTGAATATTGATGATTTGTACATTAGTGGTGATTTGTGGAATTGTGCATTGGTGATAATCGTTGGATTGTGCTTTGGCAATATTTGTTGAATGATGAGATTAATGTTGTTAATGAATATTTATCTTAATATTATCAATGGAGTAAGAATTGTACATGTATATGTTTATAGATGATATTTATATTAAATGCTTATACCTTGATTATTGATTATGATTGATGTGAAGCTTACCCCTAGTGGTTTTACCGCCTACCTGTTTGTATGGATGGGTAGACGGAATGCAGGCTTAGTTTTGCATGGTGAGCGTCTGGATAGCGGGAGCTATCTCAGCTTTTATTTTGGAGTCTTAGTTTAGGCTCTGATTAGGAGGTCGTCATCTTTTTGTTGAACTTATTGCTTTTGTGGAGAATTACCTTCCTGTTATATTTGGAATTTATATGTTGATGTATATGGATCCTATAACATGTATATTTGAAGGTGTAAACTCTTATCCGCTGCGAGTGTGGTGATTTTTATAAATGCATGTCATATGGATTTTGTTGATGCGTAGACGTGGCGTCTATTTCTTGAATAAATGTTTTATTCGCGTGTTTTATCGCTTTAATAGAAGTAGGGCCTTACACTTCTAGGCTAGGGCAGAAGTACATGACTTAGAAGCGGCTTTGGCTGAAGAAGATGAAGCAGTGATCAGAAATCCAACTCTCAGAGGAAAGACCAGGCAGGAGATGGGTCTGAAGTCTTTCAGAAAGACTAAGATAAGGTCTACAGTGATGGGTATTCCAATAACAATCACGGAGGAGGTGATTGCTAAAGCCTGCAGGGTCTCTGCAAATGGAAGGTTCATTTGGAATGCTAACATAACTCACCCTTTCCTAGAGAGCTACAAAGGAGTGGTGTTGAAAGAAAACTCCTCCACCAAGCTGGTGGATATTGAAGGTCAACACAGGATGCTCCTGAAGTTCATGACTGAGTGCTTCTTCTAGAAGGGTGGAGGCTCTGATCAACCAAGCAATGATCACAAACTGGTTCTCTACTTCCTTGATTCTTTCAACAAGATCAATCTTCCAAGATATATCATGCACCATATATGCTGGGCTATCAAAGAAGGTATCAGAAGTAAGAGGAAGCAGATTCCATGTGGAAGGCTCCTCTCTGAAATCTTTACACAGGGCAAGATTCTGGAAATCTTGAAGAGCAACAACTTGGCTTCTGACCAGATACTCAGAACCAAGACTGGAAAGATGATCAATGGCAAGACGCTGCAAAACATGAAGATCATCAAGAAATTCTCTCCCAATGAGAAGGACTTGAAAGAATCAACAGCTCCAACAAAGCTAATGACGGATTTCATGACAGCAGCAGAGATACAAAAGGTGTTTGGAGAAAATATTTGATTCTTCAGCAAAGTACAAAAGGTGAAGTACTTGGATAATTCTTGGGTGGACACAAAGATTTGGACCCTCTATTTGGTCACACACACAAAAAAGTGGACATGCTAAAATCATTTGAAAATTAATGATTATTTAATTGTTATTTTTTCTACTTTTTCCTTTTTATGTGTGTGTGACCAAATAAAGAGTCCAAATCTTTGTGTCCACCCAAGAGTTTCTCGAAGTACTTAATGACAAAAAGGGTTGGGCTTTTTTTAAGGGAAAGGGGGTCGGGGCTCATTCCAACATTTTAAAGATCTTATATGATTTTATTTTAGCAATTATATTTTTGAAAAAAAATCAAACACTAGATAATAATAAAATATAACATGTTCTTTCCTTCAAAAAAATAATAATAAAATATAACATTATATAACTGTTGGGGAAACCCTTAATATGAACCCCAAATAAAAAGGATCATGGAAGGACCTCAATAAATAACCTGCTACAACCAGTCACTTTTAGTTAATTATTGTTGGGGCTTATGGTGTAAATAATAAAAAAAAATTGAGGGTTATGTGTGTCAGCTTTTTATTATACCTTTCAGTCCTTCTTCTACTTCACATACAGGAAAAATCAATCTACAATTAAACTCAAATCTAATTCCTTTCTTGTTGAAATTTTAAGTTGCTCTTTTAGTATCTTGAATCTTTCTTCAAACAATATAATTAGAAGCATTTTTGTACTTGCAAAAGTACAATAATAAAATTTAGGGTTTACACTGTTTATGTGATGCCTTGAAAATGCTTTGAAAATGCTCTTAAGAGGGGTGTTTATAGCCCTTCGTGGGCTTGTATTTTGGTGACTTAAGCCCCAAGCAGCTTGGGCCCTAAGTCACTCTGGAGCATTCTAGATGTTTCTAGAAGCTTGTCAAGACGGCGTCCTTAGGGGGGACGCACCTAGGGCTTTAGGAGCCCTTCGAGAGGGCGCATGAGCCCTTCTGGAGGGCATATGTGCCCTTAAGGATAGATTGACGGTCCACAGTCCTCCAAGCACGAGTCTTGGGAGAAGGCAAAGTGATTAATAAGTATAACAGTTGAGGCGACGCCTTTGACGGGCACGCCCAAGCATTCCATAGTCTTTCTTGAGGGCGTTTAATCCCTTAGGAATATAACGACGTTCCACAGCCCTTCGAGCACGAGTCTTGGGACAAGGCGAAGTGATGAGTAAGTATAAAAATTGAGGCGACGCCTTTGACGGGCACGCTCAGGCATTCCATAGTCTTTTTTAAGGGCATTAAAGCCCTTAGGAATATAATGACAGTCCACAACACTTCGAGCACGAGTCTTGGGACAAGGTTAAGTGATTTATATAGTCGATAGTCCACAACCCCCGAAGCACAAGCCTTGGGTCAAGGCAAAGTGATTAATTATAACGGTACTCTTTTGATTTTGGAAGATGGGCGATATCTGCATTTGCATGTTCTCTGGCAAGTTCATCGGTTTATGGTATGGGCAAGCCCTTTTTGGCGATATAGTACTATGTAACTTGGGCGAGCCCTTTTTGGCGTTATAGTACTCTGCAACTTCATTGTTGATGTAAATTATCGGGGCGAGTTGTACATGGCACCCTAAGTACTTGTGATTTTTATTTTGGATATAACTTAAAGCGGGCGAGTCCTTCTTGGTACCTTGTATTTTAGTATTTCTTCGTCTCCTATTCATGCTGCAATTTTATTTTTCTTCCTTGTAGTGTTGCGCTCTATTTTTCATCGATTTATCGATTGTTTTTCAATGGTATCTGTGATTCTGTTCCCTTTGGGCGATAACAATGTTATTTCTGGTTATTTATTGTTTCCTTCAAAGTTTGTCCTTTATTTAGCTTCGTGGTGCATCGATTTAAGTGATGCTTGCGATTTGCTGGCGATTGCTATTTCCTTTCAGTCATTTTCTGGCGATTGCTGGCGATTATCATTTGATAAATGTTGACGTTTTATGGCGTTTACGGAGAATATGTTGACGATTTGAACTTTTATATGGTGTTGCGTTGATTTTCATATCGTAGTTTGTGCTTTATATTTTACAATTGTATCTTTATAGGAGAACATGGTGTGTAGAATTTTTGTAAGTTGCTTGTTTTTGCCAAAGCCTATTTAAGGTTGACATAGATAGTTGTTCAGGGCCTCGAAGGGCTGACAATACGTTCAGTGTCGCGTAGGGTTGACGCTTTCGTTTAAAGCCTCAAGGGGTTGACGTTTAAAACCGTTCAGAGCCTCGTAGGGTTGACAGGGCGTTCAGGGCTTCGTAGGGTTGACGCTTTCGTTCAGAGGCTTTAAAAGGTTGACGTTTAAAACTGTTCAGAGCCTCGTAGGGTTGATAGAGTGTTCAGGGCCTCGTAGGGTTGACAGAATGGCGACGTTCAGAGCCCTTTTTAAGGGTTGATATTTTTAGGCTCCCTTTGAATGTAGAATTTCTTGTAGATTTCGTAGTAGTTATATCTGAACAAAGTAGAACAGTGGAAAAAGGAGAGTTCTAAGAAAGTACTTTGCCTCATTAAAAACCTGCAAAACAAATCTCAACGGTCGAGAAAGGTTAGAATAACTTTGTGTTTCATCTTTAAGCTCTTAATGACGTGACCATTGCTTCTACATTTCATTCTGGCGTGTTGTTTGTTGAGTTCTTCCGTTTCTTTAACCTCGCCCTTGGCGGGCTTGTTTGCCTCCCAAACATTATTTATCTGAAATATAAAGCTACTTCCGAACTTCCAAAATAAAAGAGTCTTAATCATATTTGATCCTATTTAATGAGAACCAATTACTCGTTGTCTTCTCTTATTAATTCGCCCATATTTTATACTCTTCTTCCTATTCTTTTCATTCTCTTACTAACCTTCTTACTTGATAATTTTGTGCTTTTAATCCTTCCTTTTCTTTCTTATGTTGGATTGGAACTAAGTCTTCCTACTACTTTTCTTAAATCGAAATTCGCTACTTCCTTATTAGATTTAAACTATCTCGCCCACTTCGTTCTTTCTATTTTACACTCCTCCTCTTTTTCCTGCTAACTTGAATTTTAACTTGCTTGATATTTTATTTTCTATGTCTTCACTTCCTCCTATGAAGTTAGGACTAAGTCTTCTGCTCAATTTTATTCTTCTACATGGGTCTGGCGCTATTAATCCATTATTTATATTTTTACTAAACAGTTAATTCAATTCTCAAAGTACAAGGTACATGAAAGGGATTCCTAGGAAAGAGAGGTGGGTCACTTGGACCTCTTAAATACCAAGACTTTCCTCGCCAGAATCCCCCATATGTTACCTTTTAACATACTACACTTTACTTCTGCCACAAAGTACCTAGAGTAGTCTTTCTTCTATTAACTTGGTCATACCTCTTGTGTTTTACTCATCATTCTTTTTTTGTTTTCTTCAAATCAAACAATATATTTTCTCAAAATATATTCGGTAATCATTTTTCTTCAAATGAAACCGTATATTTTCTCAAAATATATTGGACAAGAAATTTTCTTCAAATCAAACAATATATTTTCTCAAAATATATTCGACAATAAATTTTCTTCAAATCGAAAAATCGAACAGTATATATTCTCAAAATATATTCTACAATAAATTCTCTTCAAATCAAACAATATATTTTCTCAAAATACATTCGGCTATAAATTTTCTTCAAATCGAACAGTATATTTTCTCAAAATATATTCGACAATAAATTATCTTTAAATCAAACAGTATATTTTCGCAGAATCTATTCGGCAATAAATTTTCTTCAAATCAAACAATATATTTTCTCAAAATATATTTGGCAATAAATTTTCTTCAAATCAAACACTATATTTTCTCAAAATATATTGGGCAAGAAATTTTCTTCAAATTAAACAGTATATTTTCTCAAAATATATACGACAATAAATTTTCTTCAAATTGAACAGTATATTTTCTCAAAACATATTCGACAATAAATTCTCTTCAAATATATGTAGTAAAGAAAGAAAGATGAGTAAAACAGTTGTCCATGGTGTTGTTGGCATTGAGAAAAACCATAATGAATTCATATTCGCCTGCTCATGAGGATGACTATGATGGTGATGAATTGAGCTCCTCATGTTGATTGGATCTTCCATAGCTAAATAGATCCAAAGTATGTATATCCTCCATTTTCGTGTGATCCTGTTCCTTTTCAAAATAAGATATTCACATAAGCAAGTTGAAATTAACGAGATAAACAAGGGAATCAATTAACAAACAAGTATAATTGTCTTATGTATACTAAGAAGATTATTTAAGTATTTCATAATAACAAATTTTATTCTCCCAACAACGATAACCGCACAACAGAAAAAATAAAAGGATAACTGTCCTGAGAATCAAACAATTAATACCAAAGTCATAGTTTAGTCATAGAAACCACTTAAAGGTAAAGGTATTAAGAAACACGCCAGCATATTATTAGAATAGAAGAAAGATATAAAGAAAAGAATGGTTCTTCCCTTTGAGATGCGATTTAACCCAGGTTCGAAAAACAACGATGAATTCTTTCTGGTGTTAATGGTGATGGCATGCAATGAGGAATCAATATCACCTGGTGATTGGAAAGATTGATCGCTTTGAGGCAGTTTGATGTTTGATCGTTTTATGGTTTCGCGGGAAAATCAAAGCCAAATTTGGTTTGGTATTCGCCGGCTCCTCTCTATTGAGATCGCCGATAGGTTTTTAGGTTTATGAGTGTGGTCTAGGTTACTTTTACTGTTTCCCACAGACGGCGCCAACTTTAGTTGCAAAAGTACAATAATAGAATCTAGGGTTTAGACTATTTATTTGATGCCTTGGGAATACTCTCAAGATGGGTATTTATAGCCCTTCGCGGGCTTGTATTTTGGTGACTTAAGCCCCAAGCAGCTTGGGCCCTAAGTCACTCTGGAGCATTCTAGATGTTTCTAGAAGCTTGTCAAGACAGCGCCCTTAGGGGAACGCGCCTTGGACTTCAGGAGCCCTTTGAGAGGGCACCTGATCCCTTCTTGAGGGCATATGTTCCCTTAAGGATAGATTGACGGTCCAATTTTAATGAGTTAAGGGAAGCTTACATCATCAACCACCAACACCTAAATTCCATAACACCATTACACATAGAGGGAAAATTGTGGAATACAGGAGAGTCAAAATACAATGGAGATCCAACAAGCAATGAGAAGAACCACTAGAGAATCAGTACATACAACAAATTCTCTTACGAGTGTTAAATACATACAAGCACGACTTTTTTCATCAACTCACGGAAGAACCTAACTCACATTTGAAACCATCACAAAATTTCCCCAGAACGATAACTAATTGGTCGCATGTATGGACCAACAGAAAAACACAAAAGTATTGTTGCCTTAGTTTGATGTTTAAGAGAGACTAGAGAGATGCGAGGAGCAATAGCTAATTTTGTTGTAGATTGATGGGTCCGTTTTTGATGGACCTGGATCCTCTCCTTCCCTAATTGTCTCCTTCTCTCTCCTTCCCCAAATCTAGACCCTTAGATCAATCCAATGGTTTGAGATACTATAATGACAAAAAAACTTAAAACATGTCATCCTAATCTCTCAATTGTTATTTACTGACTCATTCTCTCTCTTTTATCGTCCTTGCATTACTACAATGGACAATGATTGCCAATTCAAGCTCCACCCAAATTCGCTAAGCAGTGCATCCAAACTCATGAAATGGAGCACATTATGTCATACATTAATTCTTATCTTATGTGCATTGATATATTCATTTTTTCCCTGTCAACATTATGTCATACATTAATTATTATCTTATATTGCTTATTGCTTTAGTGTATGTTTTGATGATGTATAAGATAGCTAGGTTTATTTTATGATGTTCTTTTATGTTGATTAGCTTTAGCATAGAAACTTCTTAAAGCACCCTAGCAAATCGTGTTGTCATGTAATTCTTTGATGTCTTTAGTGTTGTCATATATGGAAAATCCTTTTGTGAATTGCTTAATTCTATTCATGATTCATTGATTCATATCAAGCATTCCTTTTGTCCATTTTCCTTGTGTCACTCCTTTTGAATCAAGTCAAATTTTCCTAAATAGTATCGTAGTGAATCTATTCACAGTTTTCCTGAATAGTATCGTAGTGAATCTATTCACAGTTTTCCTGAATAGATTCACAGTGAATCGATTCCTAGTTTTCTTGAATCCATTTACCATTGAATCGATTCACAAAAGGTTTGAATCGATTCAAATGTTGTCAGCATCTATTTTTCACTTCTTTCTTGCCTGAATCGACTCAAATTTCACTGAATCGTATCATGAAACTCTCTGACTTTGATTGAATCGATTCATAAGAGTTTGAATCGTATCAATCTTCATATGGGGAGATTTGAATCGATTCAATTTGTGTCTGATGCATATCAAACTTCATTGTTCATCTGGCTTGTCATTTAGCTGTCTGAATCAATTCACACAGTAAGTGAATCGAATCACTCTGTTGTTTTTGACCAAAATTTTTCACTTGCCACCCTTTTCTATATATACACACACTTCCTCATAACACCCAAATCATTGAATCATTTGCAACTATTCTCTCTAGGTCTCAAAAACTCATTGTTCATTGTTCATTGAAGGAATTTAATATAGCTTTGTTAGGAAAATGGTGTTGGAGATTGTTGGTGGATAGAGGCGGGTTTTGGTATAGGGTTTTGGTGGCTAGATACGGTGAGGAGGCAAGGAGGTTGGAGGTTGGGGGCCGGAGTGTCTCATCTTGGTGGAGGGAGATAGTGAAGATTTGGGATAATGTAGGAGAGGTTGATGGAGGATGGTTTGCAGAGAGGGTATCGAAAGTGTTAGGGGATGGTACGAACACTTATTTCTGGTTTGATAGATGGGTAGGAGATGTTCCTTTTTGTAGGAGGTTTGCTCGCTTATTCGATCTTGCAACAAATAAGTTTAGCACGGTTGCTGACATATGTGCGCTTGATTGGGAGGAAGGTGGTGACACGTGGAGTTGGAGAAGAAGATTGTGGGTGTGGGAAGAAGACATGGTATAGGAGTGTAGGATTTTACTTGACACTATTGTTGTGCAGTCTAATGTTTCTGATAGGTTGCAGTGGGATATGGATAATCATGATGGTTATACAGTGAGAGGTGCATATCAGATCCTGACATCTTCAGTGTCTCACACAGTTGAGGCAACAAAAGACCTTGTCTGGCATAAATAGGTTCAGTTGAAGGCTTCCATTGTCATCTGGCGTTTGCTGAAGGACAGATTACCAACTAGAATCAACCTTCAGAGGTGTGGTCTTCTTCAGGCCGCGGACACTATGTGTGTATCAGGATGCGGCAATGCTGAGTCGGCATCCCATCTGTTTCTTCATTGTGACGTTTTTGGTTCTTTATGGCAGTATATCAGGTGTTGGATAGGCGTGTCTAGAGCTGATCCTCAAAGTATTAGAGACCATTTACATCAATTTACACACTTTACAGGTCATTCAAAGGCTCGTAGGTTGTTTTTACAATTAATTTGGCTTCTTTGTGTTTGGCTAATTTGGAACGAACACAACAACAGGTTGTTCAATAACATTGAAACACCAATTCTTCAGCTTGTAGAAAAAGCAAAATTTCATTCGTTTTGATTGTTAAAAGCTAATAACACAACTTTTGTGTACGACTCTCAGAGATGGTGGTCGGACCCTTTACTTTGTTTGGGTATCGACTGACCTTTTTATTGTAAATAATTTGTTTGACAGATTGTTTTTTGGGGTGGATTCTTAGGTACACCTTGTACTGAGGAATTTCCATTGCCGCTGTTAATATATCCCATTTTGATTTCTTCAAAAAAAAAGATTACCATGGTCCTTAATTAATCATTAATATTATTTTATCATTATGCTTCTAAATTAACAATATTTGTTATCCATAATGGACATTATGGTCCTTGGTAAAACAAACCGCTTAATATCTAAGACATTCCACACTTAATTAATCATTAACATTGTTTTATCATTTTGCTTATATATCAACTATATAACTATTATCCAAAACATTCTGGTCCTTAGTAAAACTACGTAAATATTTAACTTTACTTTATCAAGAACATTCTAGGGCTTGATAAAACAGTTGTTTAATATCTAAAGACTTTCTAATCTTTTTTGTCTAACCTCTATCAATAATTTCTTAAGTATATAAGTTTTGTAAGTTGCAAGACTAAATTTTAAAAGGGTCACAATTCAAACTTCCACTTTTCTTGTGACTATTTCTTCTACTTCATTGTATATAAATGCTCAATTAATATCCTCCATTTTGAAAATGTATGCATTTATATCCATTTTGAAATACTTTTAATGAAGGGTAAAATTGAAAGGGAAAAAGCCAACCTAAATCTAAGCCTAAATCCATGTAGTTTCTTTATATATACTAGCTTTAAAACGGGTTGTTCGCTCTTCTTATTGCGCTAACACATATAAATTACGAACATTAGTTTTATGAAATTTTGATTAAAATTAATTTGATTTCGATTATAAATAATAGATGTTTTGCAATTTCATATTGTAACAAACTATACTTATTTTTTCATTGATACCAAAAATATAATAAATGTAATATCTTTCGAATAAAATGTAATAAATATGATAAAATTCTTATCTTTTTAAATAACACCAATAAAATAGTATTCTTATGGTCAAATTTGTTTAAGGGTATAATAGAAAGGAGAAAAAGTCAGCCCAATACAAACTACTTTCTTTATATATAATATAGATTATAGATTAAATATATAGATTATATGCATCGTATCTGTATTGTTACGCTCGTTAAAAAGTATAGTAATTATTTATAAGAACTTATGACATAAAAGTTTAAGTTTAGCTATTTTCAATAAGCTTTGATATACTAAATGTATAAAAGGAGAATAAATTACTAATCTTCATAATAATATATTTTATTCATTTATTTATTAAAGAAGCTTATTATAATTATGTAGTGGTGTTGTTGTTTGTGATATCTTCAATGAGCAAACGAAGATAAAAATACTTGCATGTTATAATAATACACTTTTGAGCTTGTCATAAAATTCAAAGGCAGGAGAGACATAAATCAAATTCTAAAGTAAATTATAAAAGTACAAACATTATTATACGCTTTGAGGAAGCATGCTTATTTTTAAATTAAATTTTTCTCCCTAAAGTACCGACAAAAATTATTATCGCACTTCAAAACTAGAGGAGGAGACGTCTTTGGACAATCATCATCGGAAAAGCAGGGAATGTTAGCTGCATTGTAAATAAGAAAAATAAATGTTACTTAAAGGGGATAAAACATTGTGTATAAGATAAATTAGAAAATTCAAAAATAGTTTAAAAAATGGCATACTTCTCTTTGTTTCAACTAGAAACAGAGAAAGAAAGATGATCAAAGAATAAACAAACATAAGAATTTGAGCCATATTTTTCCTCCTGTGCATGTAATAAACAATTTTTTTTTATCTCTTTATAAGTACAATTTAATACTTTGTTAACTTTAACTAAATAGTTTTTAGCATTTAGAAGTTGCAAGAAGCCAGTTATAAAGCTGTAAATAATATTAAATGTCTCTAATCAATATGTCGTGTGTATCCCTTTAGCTTACTGAATTGATCATTTAAATTTAGTAAATATCTCACATAAAAATATTGATGATCGTCAATGTCATTATTATTTAAATTTTATCCTTTCATAATAGATATAGAAAATCTAAAAATAAAAACACCAATAACAAATGATAAAAAAAAGTTAGATGTATAAATAATGGATCGAAGATGTACCGACATAATATATTTTATAAATTAAAAGTACCATAGATAGAATTTTTGTACAATATTTTTTTATCAGAGTTAACGCATAGTAAACGTGAAAATTGTATGAATTGAGCAAATGTTGTGTTCTTTTGCACAAAGAAAGAAAGAGAATTAATTAGTTATGGTATGTAATATTGTCATTCTATAGACATAAATGAAATAAAAAAAGAATGGATTAAAAAAATTATTTAGACCATGTATTTTGTTAAACATTTTGGGAATTTAAATCATAAATTTATAAATATTTCAATTTAATAAATTTTTACGGTATAAAACGTAATTCATTTCATTCATAATAATTGTTTGGATATGTATGCCAATAAAAATATGAAAATTGGTTAAAAATGGAGCCACTCTAACAAGATTATAGACATCTTCATTGACTTGTCTCTTAATGAACTTCACATAAAGATTCACATATATGTGGATAGGATGCTTCTGTAATCATTAATAATAATATCCTAAGCTGAAACACTTGATTTCTTGTCGTTGAGAAGCTGCATGTCTCAAACCTACCTAAGGGCCTTCGACAACCCAACTGATTCATTCGTATCTACCACAAGAATCAGTACTATAAAAAAAAACACTGGTTGATACAAGAATTTTAATTGGGCAACTATCTACTTGACTTAAAAACCTGAACGGAGGGTTACATTTAATAGATATAAATATGTGTGAGACATTTCATTCTTGCAAGTAAAAGTCTTCCATGATCATCGCAAATATACATTCCAACACCCACCTTAGACCATCTACAATGGGGGTCCCTCCCCTATTTAGCATCATGCTAAATAGGCACTCCACTGTAACAACAATAAATATGGTCTTTATATAGATGGGTGCTTTTATAGGCACCCACTCTCTCCCATTACTCATGAGTCTCACATGTACAATTAATTCTTTTTTTTTTTAGGGAAATGAATTCTATTTCTTTTCTCCATTCAATTGTTGTATTATTTTAATAATAAAAAGTAAATTATATAATAGTTGCAAGAGTAATATTTAATCGTCAACAAAAATAGTGGCAACTCTTTGGGAGTGACAATCAACAAGATTAATTTTTATTTACATTATTTAATTTATCATCATTTATTTTATATTGTTTTTCAAATTTTAACTTTTTTTTAATTGTTAATAAATCTAGAAAAATGTTCGCTTTTTTATAATTTATAGTTAAATTACTTTAATATTTTAAAATTATATAATTATAATTGAGTATATAAATTATTGTTAAAATTTAATGATATAGAGTTATTGTTGAGACCTAATTAATAATTGTTTTGAGGTGCTAGGTTGGAGAGATTGAGTGTTTATTTAGCATTAATTATAAAACGAATGACGTGTACAATCAGGACCCGTTTAAGCACCCTAATGGAGTGTTGCATTGTGGATGGTCTTATTAATAGTACTTGAAAATGAGACATCCACGTTGCATTTGTAGATTCCCAGAGATGGTTGACCACACAATACCAGTTTTGTTTACTTGTACTAGAGGGCTATGGTCTTAGACATTTTGATCATTCTTCCAACTCATTGAAAGCTCTATTGCAACGTCATGAATTGTTTCATTACTCGCTCCGATTCAAAATAGATGTCCTCTAATAATAGGAACCAACGTTAACAATTCACTATTCTGAAAAGGAGAGAGAGCGACAAGAGAACACGTGGTGGCCGGCCTAGGTTTGTCAGGTGGCAACCGCGACGGAGCTTATCTCCGGGAGAGAGATACACTGGGGGGGATCAGGGTCCAACCTGGGTGGCAGAAATTGGGGGGGATAGGGGAGATTGGTCTGTAGTTAGTGAAGGTGAGAAAAACCACAAGAAAGGGGGGTTGAATTGTGTTTTTGGAAACTTCTTCTTTTACGTTCTAGAGAACTGTCCTCAGGTTCAGAGTCTGAAGTAGTTCAGAGTCTATGTGCAGCGGAAAAAGTAAAGAACAGAAGAAGAGAGAACACAAGCAATTATACAGGATTACCTAGGATTATTCTACAACCTGAACATCAATTATACATAAATTCAATGGATTTTCTACTCTATTAACAACCAATTACAACTTCAAAACCTAATTCCCCAAATTCACAAATTCACAAGTTCACAAACAACAACATGCTAAACTCAATTTCAGAATTATACAACCTAAAATTAGAGAAAGTTAATCCCACCCTTACCTTAGATTGGTTGATTACAAGGTTCTACAAGCTTTCCCTTCTCTGGCTCTTCTCTTCTCTTGGTTTCTCCCTTTTCTCCTAAAAACTTGTTTTACGTGAAAAACTCTCTGACTCTTAGTTTTCCTATTCTTATTTCCTTAACCAATTCTCTTAATTCCACTAAACTCCTCTAAATACTAATTCAGCCCTTCAAGTCTAATTATTCTATTTTTAATCATATTCTACTAAATAATAAAATAAAGCCATTTAACAAAATAACAACATACCACATAATCAATTAAATCATATAATTAGACTCTAAACCCAATAAAATAATTAAATAGATAAATAGGACGTTACACCGGCTTTGATAGTGTTATCGTTACGCCGATGGGAAGTGATAGGGTTTTTCTATCATATAATGGGGGTGAAGATATTTCAGCAATGGTCAATGAGGCTATTGATTTCTTTCGTATGTTGTTTACTAAGTTGCACAATGGTCGTCAAAAGATGTACGGTATGAACGTGGAGCGTGGCTTCGTGTCTACGGTACTCCGACACATGCTTGGAACGAATTATTTTTCAAGCTTTGTGTGTCCGGATGTGGAAGATTTATTCGATCTGATGAATGTACGGTGGATAGCCGAGGTTGGACTTTGAACGGGTGCTTGTATCGACATCTTGCTTGGAGGTTGTGAATACGACATCAGAGGTTATCATTGACGACATTAAGCATTCGATTAAATTGTTGGAGGAGTGGGGATGCAATTTGGGGGAAGACGCATTTCAGTTAGAGGATGAGAAGGATTCAAGGACGGAAGCGCAATTTCAACAAAATGACGCTCCCGGTATGGAGGATATTTAAGGGGACTTGGACGAATTGGTGAACGACCTTAATAATGATTGGTCTAAACCGGAGGAACAACAGACAATGTTGAATAATGCTGCTGGTTTTGTCCCTCAAGAGGTTCAGGAATTACATGGCACGGTAGGGATAGCAGATGCAGGCAACGAGAACAATTCAGCAACAGCAGCGCTGGTGCAGATTCAGCAGTGTATAGAGGCTACTGTTGCTGGGTCTGAAGGGGTGTTGTTTTCTCTTAAGGCTCACTCTAATGCAGCAAGCTCAGGCTCCTATAACAAGGCTCGATCCAACAAGGTTAAACATAAGCAGCAGCCGTCTGACAAGGGGAAGAAAGAAGGTAAAAATAAGTTCAACTCTACTTCTTCATCGCAGGCGAAACTTAAAAAGAAACCTAGTGTAGCACTCAAAGACTCGGCTTTTTTCATAAAAAAAGTTGCAAGACTTCCTTTGAAAGATAGAAAGGAGATATTGAAGGTTCTAAAGAAAAAGGAGTGCAAGAGAAGTGTGTTGGCAACGACTTCAAAGGTGATGGCAAAGTCTTTATCTTATTCATCTAACTCCTCTGTGAACAAAGATTAGGTGGTACTTCATGAAAAAAAGGATGTTATGGTGGATGACGTTAGGGAGATAGGGAAGACGTTGAGGGTGAAGTTTAAAGGAGATAAAAATAATAGCTTCAATTTGCTAACGGGGGG